>Ga0209367_1001005_pt1 | contig 32701 bp, 17 predicted proteins | sample WorMetLIZISLAND2_FD_187412 | JGI IMG/M metagenome (GOLD analysis project Ga0209367, IMG submission 187412) | Marine gutless worms symbiont microbial communities from Max Planck institute for Marine Microbiology, Germany - Olavius geniculatus... ... | reverse complement strand
GACATGCTGCTTATCATAACAAGCACTGGTAACAGACTTTTTAAATTTATCAATATCGATGACCTTGAATGAGCTTGATGACCTTGAATGACCTTGAACTCTAAAAATATTGATTTAACGTGCTTTTTTGGGATTATTTGGCTGCAAAAGAGTGAATTACGACGAAATGGATGGAGATAGACTACGATTACCTGCGAACAGGAACTGCTATAGGCTTTCGCGCGTCTCGTGAGCTTTGCTCAAATTACTTGTTTTATATACCCCATAGATTTTACCTCTGTGATCGAGCCCAGCTAAAGAACACAAGTTGTGACTGTGGGTGGTATATACAGTACAGGGTGCGGCAAACATAGTTCCCTAAAGTTTTTTGTTTTTTTCTCAGCAACCGTTTGTGATTTTAATGTGAAATTTTACAGTTTTATTTTGCGAAACGTTTTACATCTAACTGCCAAGTAAAGTTTGGTTTTGTTGAAAAACGTCGTAGTTACAGACTTTTTAACATGACCGCCTACCGATTTTTTAGCATTAAGAATGTTCAAGCTAATAATGATATTTAATTTTCAAAAACCGGTTACAACGTTACTGCCGATGACGTCACAGTGACGTTTGATAAATAGTAGGCCTAATTTATTTTGTTCATAAATTATCATTTAGACTAATTATCGTTCTTTTACAGCAATCGCCGGCTGCTCACCGGGTTCATCTTCCAGCAGGACGGCGCACAGCGAGCAGCGCACTGAACGGGCCGCGAGCCAACTATCCAGATTTCATCACAGATGACCAGTGGTCTCCAAATTTGCCGAATATAAACCTAATGGACTGTCGCGTGTAGTGTGCAATGTTGGAGGCTTAGGTCTACTCCAAGCTTAAAACAAAGCCAAAAACAATCGCCGAAGTCAAGGAAGCGCTTCAGATTATCTGGCGCAACCTGCCACAAGGATCGATCGACAAGGCTGTGAAAGACTCATCAAAGTAAACGACTGAAGGCTTGTGTTGGAGCTTGGAGCAGGTTGTGGACACTTCGAACATTCACATTGACAATGAAATTCTGGCATCTAATCATTAGTTATATGTGTTGTTTCAACGATGTTATTGAACTGGTGTTGTAGTTGAACATTTTTAATACTAAAAAATCGGTAGGCGGGCATGTTAAAAAATCTATAACTTCATTTTTTAACAAAATCACATTTTACTTGGCAGTTAAATGTAGATGGTTTTACTGTATAAAACTGTAAAAATTAAAATTAAAATTTCAAACGGTTGCTGAGAAAACAGTAAAAAAACTATAGGAGGCTACTTTTTTGGCCGCACCCTCTACGTGTATACGTGTATATAAATATTATAATTATTGATATCGTGTGTTAATGCAGTTGTCGCGTGGATCCCTTCGTGTACCGCGTGATAAAGAACTACACGCGACACAACAAGTTGTCGTATGAATTCGTCTACGGCTGGAGACATTTCGTCGTCATTGGCCTGCCGCCCGTCGAGTGAGTAGCCTTATAGGGTGTTTACACGATCGAGCAAACATCGAGCAAACGTCGAGCAAATGTATTCATAATACACGTGCTAATTGCTCGACGTCTGCTCGACGTTTGCTCGACGTTTGCTGCTATATGTTACAATGGACGAGCCAGCTCGATGTTTGCTCGACGTTTGCTCGACTTTGCTCGACGTCTACTCGATGTTTGCTCGATCGTGTTAACACCCTATTAGTACTATGCGCTCACATTTCCGTCATCTCACGTAAGTAGGCAAGTCTAAATACAGAATTTGTTGCTATTTTTGCATATTATTTATTACCATATATTTACATTACTTTTTAGAAATATTTTCTGTGTAGCCTACAAGTTTACATCGCTGCCATATTAGGCCTACGTTGACCGTTCGACGTTTGGTGAAAATTTAAAAAAAAACATTTAAAAATGCAAAACAAAATTTTGGAGTGCAAACACAGAGAAACGTCTTCAAGTTGTTGTATTGCTGGACGTGACGTTGCTGCTGTTGCAGTCCTAATCGTCATCGTCTTGTACGCAAACCGGTGCCGCAAGTGTTCGATGACGCACGGCCACTCATCGTCAGCGGAGAGCTTGATAAAGGACTTGAACCCGACCCCGACGAACCCGCAGGAGACGAACTGGAGTTCCCGGGCACCGACTCCGACAAATGTACGCAGCAAGCGTATAGCACGTTATACCACGGAGTATCAGGCCCGTCGAGAGGGTGGGGGTAGGGAGCAGGGGTAAACTACCCCTGGTCCCGCGACGTTTGGGGAGCCCCGCCGTCGCTCAGAAATAAAAAAGTACACCAAAATGCATCATTTTGAAAAAAAAATTAAAATTTTTTCCCAAAGTAGCCCCATAAAAATGTTTAAGAATGTTTTCCCGGGCTCCGCTGTGGCTCTCGACGGGCCTGCTGAATATTATAGGCCTATATACGCTTACTGTTACGGTGCCTGTGAGATGAGGCTGCTTGGTTGCCGGGCTAAGCAGAAATGCGAACGAAATTAAAAATAATTAAGAGTCGATATAAATATGCGGCCATCCGCACAGCTTTCTAACTTTAGCCTCAACTCTAACCTTTGACAGTGTGAGCTAAATTGTGGCACAGCGGTTTTTTCTGTTCTGGTCAAAGGTTCACACCGATTTTGGTTTTTTCTGCGTTGTTTTGTTTTCGAGTTAGAACCCGTGCGGGACAAACAGACAAACAGACGCACAGACAGACGGGCGGCCAGTATCCGTAACGCGGCCTATTAGGTCCTACGAACGGTCGCGTAATAAACGAATAAACTAGAAAGCACTTAAATTCAAATAATTCAAGTTTAAACTCTGAGACACAGAGGACTGAGTTAATCGACTGTTTTCCCATTTTCCAAATTTGTTAGTCAAAATCGGTTTGTAAATATTTAAGTAATCTTGCGCAGAGGCAAACAAACTTCGGCTAAAGTAAAAAATCAGTGCGGCAATTGGCTATGGCAAGAAGTCGTGGAAGTCGAAGTAATTAGCTTATTGGCTTGCATTTTGTATTTTTATTTTTGATTAATCACAGGCTATTTTAGCGTGTATAATGACATAATTTGTGTATCATTATTGAACTCATTTTATGTAACATTAAATCACGAGTCACAGCTTTAAACTTTTACTTTGTTGTTACGAACACGACATATCATCAAAAGTAACATTTTCTTATCACCATGTAAACCTAAGCCTATGTTATTTTAATCTTAAAATGCACAAAAGCCCGTTGTTGGCCGATGCTCTCCCAGCAAGACCACTATAGTCGGATTCGAATAATCGTACAGTTGTATATACACCGCACCGTATACTTATTCCTGTTCATCGACAACTTTGGCGTCTTTATCTTAGCGATTTTGGAGCCTCGATTCTTACCGAAAGTCGTGTTTATGTACATAGACCAATCTCTTAGAAATTAGAATAGGTTAGTTTACATTTTTGACGCGCTACAGCTATGCTGTAGGCGTCTATGGCACGATGTGTCGTCTGTCTGTCTGTTCTTCTGTCGTCTCTCATAGGCCTAGATGTATTGTGGTTAAACGATAGGTCACCGGAAAAAAATTTACACGAATAATTTGCCTTGTGTCTTAAATCTAGGCAGGCAAAATTTCATCAATTTAGTGTAAATGAAGCATTTTTAAATTTGTGGTTAAATGCAGGATACAAATGTGCGCTTTTCAATTGGAAACTTGCCACATTTCGAAAACAGTGAGAGATAGGGCCAAGGTAAGCCTACTGCCCTTCAAGAATAGGAAGTGGCATACGCTCTTTCAAATGAGATTAAAAAAATCATCGACCTTGGATGACCTTGTAAGTCAGTATCGCAACAAGAACTGGCGGTAGCGCGTCTTAGTGACAGATGGGCTTTCTTGTTCATTAATAAACGGAAAGAGCCACTTTGCTTATAATTTTAATCTGTTATAGGCCTAATATTGCATGTAGTTGCAGTGACCGATGAAGTGACATGAAGTTTGTTGTTTGTTTGGGTAGCGAATCTTCCGGCGGCGCTGCGAAGGAAAAGCAGACGTAAGAGTTCAGTGCGCCGCAAGAGCAGAGCGCCGAGCAGACTGTCGACTCTGCTGCCGGTTTAGTCAATTTTATCGCAGAAACATTTTCGCCTTTTCTCTGACGGGTCTGATCATGCAGACCAGTTAGCCTATACGTTGTATTTTGCCTGTTAGCTCAATTGATCACGCACAGTGTGTTTTTTTTCTTACTGGGACAAATTATGCAACAGTTTTAGTAGTTTCGATGGATAAATCGGCTATCTTAGTAAGCTTACAAATGCACGTTATTGGCACTGGCGTGTCGCTTATTTTTCGCGGTGCAATATCGGTGCCATGGCTAATTTTTTCTGATCATGGTTCTGCAGTTTGCACTCTAGGTTGCCTTTTGCCTCTTCCCATAAAAAAGCCCATAGATAAAGGCTTAATCGGCGAGTAAAAACATTTTGCGACAGTTGTTCTGGCTAAATGTTTACATGCACGACATTGAGCAAAAGTTATTGACGGATCTCTGCATGGCAGTGTCCACATCATGGCGACCCTCCACCGACCTCTGTTTTGAAATCTGAAATCGTATCATGATGTCGTCCACTATCTACCATGGTGAATGATTCGAGACTGTTCGCGTTGACGCTGCGAATCTTGTCTAATGCTCGGTGATGTCATTAATTACAACGACGTCATATCCGCAGCAGACTGCTATCGAGTCAGTAAAGAATGTCCTTTTACATAAAATGGTTGTCTAGTCCTAATACGTCGAGGCTTAAAACTTTTTGAACGCCTTTCGTAGGCTAGGTCTATGTTCGATTACCGTCGTTAGTCAATGTCTATTCCATACCACTGCGGATCATTGATTCTAACACCTTACCGTACGTTGAAGCAGCTGCGTGTTACTGGATGAAACTGCGATATATACATTTAATGAAACAGATCATGTTATATATCAGCAACGTATTGTCTTACGTGCATTCTGTATCAAAAAACGTAACGGCATTGCAATATTGCCATAAAGTCATCTGCAAACCCGTCGAGAAGGGGGTAAGCTACCCCGGGCTCCGCGACGTTTGGGGGCCCCGCCGTCGCTCAAAGATATAAAATACACCAGAATGCACCATTTAAAAAAATTTAAAACATTTTCTCCTCAGAGGGGCCCCACGAGAATGTTTTGGAAGGGGGGCGAGAATGTTTACTTTCGCCCCGCTGTGGCTCTCGACGGGCTTGGTCATCTGTCGAAAAATTTTCAAAATATTTGACAGACACGAAGTTTTAAACTGCTATAGACCTAAATTTGCATTGTAAACATCTGTATCCGATTCCATGTGATTTATTAACCGCAATTAATATTGTGCAGTAACTGCTTTGAAATTAAATTGCATTGCTCACATCTGTAGGCCTTTTTAAGGCCAGACAAAAAGTATTTTTAACTTAGCCTACATTTGAGTCAAGCTACACGGAGCATAATCAACATAGTTGGTTCTTAAACTAGTGTCACTTAATACTTCGGACTGATAATTATAATGAAAAGAATACGGTGTTTATAAAACATAAAGGGAGTTTACATATAAAACAGCTGAAAAGGAAACGCAGAAAAAGAAACAGAGAAAGAAACTAAATAAATGACATGACGGAAGGGTTATCATGGCAGTGGCGTAGCCAGAAATTTCAATTGGGGGGCCTCGTCTCCCTTCCCCTTCCTGCCCCTCCCTCTTTTACCCGTCCCCTCCTTTCCTCTGTCCTCCCCTCTTATCTTCCCCTCCTTTCCCTTAGAAGTAGGGCCCTTTAAATGATCGAGGCTGGGGAAATGCGAAGAGCTCACCCAGCGGAGTCTGGGGGGAGCCCCTGCAGCCAAAATCAAATTTGTTGCATTTTAGCAGTAAAAGATGAGATCCGGTGGCAACAATTTAAATTATTTTCTCGAAAATAAACTGACCAAATTGGCAAATTTTGTGCAGTCTATACGTATGCTTATGTATAATGTCTGGAGAATTAAGGGGGACTGGGCCCCTGGGCCGCCCCCCCCCCTTGGCTACGCCACTGATCATGGACATCTGCTAGTCTGCTACCTGGAAACATTTGTACAAGACACTATGGATGTGAGTCGCCAAATGCGTCAAAGGGTGAAGTCTGGGAAATGTGTCATAATTCATAGACTCCCCCAGCGCCAGCGAAGTCTCAGAGGACAGATCGAGCCCTATACTAATATTTCCCCATAGGACAATTTCATTATTTCACGCAATTCTGTAAGACACTGCAGTGTATGGCTAGGCCTAGTAAATGCAGCTGCTTAAGATATGGCATGTAGACATAGTGATCCTATACAGACAAATTAAACCTGAAAACATAGATCTTACATACGATAGGCTTATCAATATAGGTATAGCCTAGTCATGATGCTGATATGCTGCATGCATTTTAATTTCCATTTCACTCAAATGCTGAGGTATGTGCTCTAGGCCTACCGTACTATAGGCAGGGACCCCCTACGTATGCCATAGTTTATTAGTAGGCCTACTCTCAAGGGAGCCTCAATTTCTATCCTTGGTTAGCGTTGTGTTTGCTTTTTATCCGACCGTACTTACGTAACGGTCGAGCTTATGGTACGAGTTGTCGGCTGTCTCTCTGTCTGTCCGTCTGTCTGTAACGGATGTATTGTTGCCAAACGGTGCGAGATAAGGCCTAGGTTCAGGTTGCTATGATCATTAATAAGAAGTTGTCGCACATTAGCTTTCAAATGAGATGAAAATCATTGACTTTGGATGACCTTCACGGGTCATAGCGCACCATGGTATGCCAATCGTGCGGTATTGTGATTAAACGATAATTCGTATGAAGTTGGCGATGGTATCATCGGATAGGGCGCTGCTGAATACTGAGACTTCATGCAACAGTTTATATGGCGCGGTTTTTAGTCCAAAACATGCAAGATAGTTCATACCTGTTACTTGCTATCGTTCGACTATCTGGCAGGCCATATAATACACGGATTTGTGTAATATTCTGTGATCTATGGTATCACAGTCGCTGTCTATCTTCAATGTCCGTCATTGTCTGGTAGACTATCTATCAAGAATTTTTTGAGCTATGAATAACTTAACTATAAGTAAGTAACGATTAGGAACCGGTCCAAAGAGGCCTAACAAAGTCCGATAATATCCGACATTATTTTGCCGCTAACATTTTGTTTTTAGATTAGAAATATATTCTTAGGCGGAAAGAGCCTCCCATACTGTTTCTAAAATTTTTCTAGTAATTTTTACTGTCACTGTGCAAGTCAGCGAGCGAGCCGTTGGTCGTTGGATGTCTATCTGTCTCTCCCGACATTTTGAATCGCAAACAAAGCCGACGTCATCCGGGTAATATGGCGGCGTAAGCTTGTTAATTTGTGATTGCCGCTATCTGTTGACATTTCGCTCACATACTTCAAGGTAAGCGAGCGTTTTGTGCTTTGAAGTTGTGTTATTTCTTCGGCCATTCGACGACGTGCTAAATTCGTTCGTGGTCTCGGTCGTTGGTGGCGCTGATGGCGGCGTTAGCAGTGACATCTGTGGTATGGTGGTGGAACCCTTCGTACAGTTGACGGCCGGTAGACGGACACACAATCTGACGAAATCAGCTGCGAACATGACGACTGAGCTTTGGCGCTTCTGTAACCAACTTATGAAACTTGCCAAGCAGTTGGGGACAATGTTCGTTGCCGTTGCTTCAATGTCGGCGGATGCACGACATAACATTATGATAATTAGCTCCTTGCATCACTTGAGTGCAAGAGCTCAGTTGGTGTGGTCACCGTTTCAGCTGCCTTTGAGGTGTTGCACAACATTTTGGACTGGAATCTTATGTTGCTGCTTTTTCATTGCTTAGCAGTGTTACTAGGCTGCTAGGATTACACTGCACAATTTCAGTAGTCTGTGTTTGCAGTCTGCCTACTATTCCAATAGCCAGGAATCATGTGGCATTTAGTTCATAAAACTTCAAAATAAAAAAAAAACAATCACCGTGGTTAGCACAGATTGCCATGACAAGGTGTGAAATCAAGATAACGCTTGAAGAAGTGATTGTACACCACAGTTAATGGTCACGTGTCTGGTACCACAAACATGAAATAAACGGTGTGATGAAACACCGCATCGACTGCACCGGCAGCAAATTACTGCAAATAAGAAAAACACAAATGTTAGGGCTAATGTTAGGGTTATCGTTAATGCGGTAATTTGCTGCCGGTGCAGTGTTTCGTCTCATCCTTAAATTAAGACTGTTTCTGCAGTCTGCATGTTATAGGCTGGCGATGTAGTCTGTCCGCTTAGATCTTGTTGTGTATTTTCTAGACCCCTAAACCAGCTAGCCGTGAATTTCATGGCCGGCTTAGCATTTTCGCAGCTAAGGTCCCGGCTTAGCCGTGATTTTCGTGGCGGCAGTGGCTTAGCATTTTCGCGGCTAAGCTGAGACCTTAGCCGCGATTTTCGCAGCAATTTTTAGATTTTTTTTGCTACGCTTTTGCTTTTTAAACATTTTTTCATTTTGTGAACGTTTTCTATATTTAAAAAACGTAAATTCTATTAAGAACTTTGAGAAGCACTTTTAAAACCATCACGAATTTATAGGCCACATGCAGCTTTCAGTTTTGTGGTAGTTTGCTTAGTTAGTCGAGTGATATGACCACACGGTTGAATTTAATTGTATGAAGTTTTTCTCTCTCTTCTCTTTCTCTATCTCCCCAGTTTCAGCTGTACGAACTGCGCCTACAGCATTAGGTATTAGGCAAGAGGTTGAACAAATTAATTCTAACGTTTTTATGCAACGTTTATGAACGGTTTTCCTGCCATGTCTTTAAAGACTTTTAACGTTAAAAAAAATTTTTTTTGGAACGTTTTTTACGTTTATGCAATGCATAACTGGCATATTTTGCAACGCATTATGCAGTGCGTACTGTATAGTAAGTGTTGTGTACATTGTAATCTGTAATACTGTGCGACTGATTGTAGAGAAAGTTACATTATGGGACATTATTGCTACGGTGCTTTGTGGTTCTTTTAGTGTTCACACGAACCGATATTAACATATTTTTCACGGCTATCTGCAATTTTGAGGCGGCGGCGGCTTAGGATTTTCGCGGCTGGGTCCCGGCTTAGCCTCGATTTTCACGGCGGCGGCGGCTTAGCAAAATCTCAGCATGGCGGCGAAGGCTAAGTTGGCGGCTTAGGGGTCTAGTATTTTCATGTCTGTCTCGTATGCTGTCATATTTGCTTATAGTTTGTTTGATGTACATGACAGAAAATGGATTCTGCCAGCGATACAATGGGTGTTCAGTCTCTACAAGACATTGAGAATTACCTGACAAACTTCAACAAAGAGATTTCCGATGTGTCTGATCATCGGTTTGTTCTTGCGGCGGCCTCGGCCAGTGACAACCCTCTTTATACTGATGCCAGTGCTATCTACAATTCTCCATCGGCCATGAAGCTAGAGCGGAGTGGATTAGACGGAGATGGTATCGAATCTGGTGCAGGCGATCAAACCAATTTTGACCTGTCGGCCGGAGCTGATGGACTGATCGGTCAGGTTTCGCCACAGCAGCTGCTGGCACTGCAGGGTGCTCCAATCGGTGCAACTCCAGTGAGTGTTGCTACTGATGGCATGGGTCAGGATGTTGATGCAGATGCGCAGATAGAGCAGGCGGGCGCGTCGATTTCACAGGTGTCGGGTTCAGGGTCATTCCAGACCGTCACGATCGTTCCGTCTGAAGTGAATCCGACGTCTGGAGAAGTTAGCTACGTGCTGATCGTCTCACAGCAAGAAGAAGGCAAAGAAGATGATGTGAATGCTGACCTGTCTGTGTACGACTTCAAGGAAGAAGCTAAGATGGCTGTCGATAGTGAGGATGGTTTCCAGAAAGTTGAAGCAGAACAGCAGCCGAGAAGAACCTATCGACGATCGTCCGTGGTATGAGCATTAAAGTTGCTTAGATTGACATTATCTTAATAGTCAGAATGTTGAGACTTTGCTTTTTAGTATTTGATGACTTACTTACTACTTATCTGAAAATAAACAGCAGAAGTTAATGTCTAAAACTTGCAAAATTTTGCAGCTTTCTTCATTGTCATATTTGTGATATAGTAGTAGTTACTGCTTGTTGGTACAGTACATGGTATCATTAGGGACAGTAGAAAATCACGGTAAAAGTAGCAGAAAACATGACAAACTTTTGTGAAAATGGCAAAAATCATGGCATCAAATTACGGGCCCAAAAACCATTATAAAGTTTATAAAACTCAACATTGACGACCATCACCACATGTAGTGCAAAGTTTTCATTTGTAAAATTTTGTCGCTGTGGAGCATTAAAATACATATTTCTACAATGATGTCACGGTCACATATTGAGCCAGTAAGTAACAAAGCATACGGACTTTGGTAGCAGAAGCAAAAATAAATATTTTTGTGTTAAAATCACACCATTTATGTTGATTAAAGATGAAAAATTATTGTAAAAAACAATAAAATCATGGCATTATGAATAAAAACACAGCATTTTGGCAAAATCACGGCATTTGACAAAAATCACAGTTTCCATGATTTTCGTGTTTTCGTGATTTTCTACTGCTTTTAGGTATCATATGAATTTTATTAAAGGGTAACTTATGTAATTAAATTGTTTCATGGAAGTGTGCATACTTAGCAGTAGCATGTCCTTTTCAAAGGAAGTCTTCCCTCTGCTTCATAGCAGACTTTGTGTTATCTTTTTAAAATATTAATAAGTGGAGATTGGAGAAGTATTTTTCCTAATATTATTCTATTGATCTTGATTGAAGCATTACAATAACCTCACATGTGTGATTAGAACATAATGTACCAGGTATCTGTTGAAATAAGTTCCTTTCTTTTGGTTATGAATTGACAGCATTAAGCTCTGCGTATGTGTGACTGTTGCAGTATGGTGACATGAGCTCTTTGGCAATTAGTTCGTCCGGTGCTGGAAGTGGTGCACATCTGATGTGTAACTACTGTAATTACACGAGCCCCAAGCGCTATCTGCTGGCACGCCATCTGAAGGCGCATTCGGAGGAACGGCCGCACAAGTGCACAATCTGCACGCGCATGTTCAAGACACTTCCTGCACTGCAGAACCATATCAACACGCATACTGGTGTGCGACCCCAGCACTGCAAGGTTCTCTCAGCACTGATTTTGTATTCACTGACATTACTGCATGTACGATGTTAGGCTGAGCTGACCATAGATCAGCAGTGTTTGTTTTGCCTGGGTTGTTATTCGATTGGCTGTCCAGTGAAGTCATATTGGTTAGTATGCCTGAGGCACTGGGGTGTGTTGTCAGCAATAGCATTGTGGCAGGGGCAGTTCTGGGCAATCACCCTTCTTCCCGCTGCCAAATTTTAGCCTGTTCAAAAATTTGTTTTTCAGAAATGCAAAATTTGGGGTTGAAAATTTTCTGTTTTGGGGGAATTTAGGATCAAAATTGAACTTCTGAGCACCCATAATTACTTCTGTTAGAAAGTTGCAGCTTCCTGTTTTCCTACCTTTTTAACCTAGGATGCTGAGCTGCATGTCAGAATGTTTTTTTTGGTACAGTTAAAGATTGTTTTGTTTTCTCCACCAAAGTGAGTGTAGTGAACATTGGAGGAGATTAAGAGATTGGCCATTCTCTCTGTTATTTCGTTGTTTCTTCTCTGTACATGATGACTTATAATTAGGGTTGTTGAACGAAGTTTGGATTTGTGAACTTCGAATTTCAAGTTTGAATTCGTATTCATTTCGATATTCGAATCCAAGCATCACTAATTAGATGCAGACAGTTTTGCCTTGAAAGTGGAGCCTGTTACTTCAGCCATTTACGAAAGCCCTTTTTGTTGTGAGAAATTAAAAAAAATTACGAGATCTAAAAACAGGACGTATGTGCGAAATATTCTGGATATGTCGGTGAGTTATAGCTCGAATTAAGTGAGTGTTTTTAAGCACCAGGAGGAAGTTAACAGTGTAACGACATCACAGAGGGCAGATGCAGACACCACTGGTTGGTTGACATGAACGTGTTGAAACTGTTAATAATACTGTTTGTGCGATCTCAAAGATTATCCTAGCTGGAAGTGAGTACGATGAATGTCTGTTGACGATGTGTTAGGAATGTGATGCATCGTTCACAACGTCTGGTGAGCTGGTGAGACACGTGAGATATCGGCACACGTATGAGAAGCCGCACCGCTGCACCGAGTGCAACTACGCTTCGGTGGAGCTGAGCAAGTTGAGACGTCACATTCGCTCGCACACTGGGGAACGTCCGTATCAGTGCCAACACTGTCCGTATGCCAGCCCCGACACGTACAAGCTGAAGCGACATCTGCGAGTCCACACGGGAGAAAAACCGTACGAGTGTGACATCTGCAACCTGCGGTTCACTCAGAGCAACAGTCTCAAGGTGAGCACTCCATTCAGTGCCTTGGTTTATTCCATAAGCTTAGCCAGATGTGAGATGTGCGTTTGACAAGAAAGTAGAACATTTATAAATAGCTTCAGTGGCACTCTGTTTTATGTTTTTCCATACAGGATGTTTAGATTACACTACTTACTGCATCAGTGTGCTAATTCATGATAAGATATTAGCATTCTTGACGTTTGCTGATTATCATTAGTTACCTGCTTTAAGCCAATATACAAGTGCAAATTTGCCTAGGCAGACATACTTAACAGAGACATATAAAGAAGTCTGTTGTTAGCATGCTGCTTGTGCAGTGTGCAGTCTGTTTTTGCTTTAAAAGCAGGCAAACACTACTGATTTTTCTTCTTCATTATCATCAGTTCATGATTGAACAGCATTGGCGTATCCTGTGAGCTTGTGTGTATGATTGTCTCTGTGTAAAGGCCCACAAGCTGATACATACCGGCCAGAAGCCGGTGTTCCAGTGTGAGCTGTGCCCTACGACGTGTGGTCGTAAGACGGATCTCAAGTACCACGTGATGAAGCTGCACACCAGTGATAGACCACTCCAGTGTCGCAAGTGCGGCAAGGCATTTCCCGATCGCTATACTTATAAGGTACCCCCAGCTACCGTTAGTCGATCACAGTTCTGTTTTGTACAAGTTTGTTTTTCAGTATTTGTAGCAGTATTATTTGATTGTATGGCTATGTGTTGATCATACGTGATTGTTGATGAAGTTAGTTGACTGGTTACTTATGGGGATTCATTTATCGTAAGATATATCTGCACAAATGAATTTCTATTATTCATTATTGTTACTCTCCTCATTTTGTTTACTTGAGACTGTCCATTTTAAATCACTTTCTGCAGTTTCGAAGCAGCTGCCACTCCGACCACAGCAACATAGTATTCTGATGGTGGTTTCCTCTGAGAACCGACAACAGTCTATCTGATTTGAGCATTTGATGTTTCCGACTTTCCATTGAATATGATGTGTATGACCCACAGTTTTCTGCAGCAAATTTTGCCAAATTCCACGGGCCAGTTCGCAAAATTTCGCGGTTCATCGTGGCAAAATTGCTTAAATTCCGCGGCTTATCGCGGCTGTGCGTTTGTAAATAAACTGAGCTCTATTGTGTGCATAAACTTCAGTTATTGAAGGCTGGCATTGTGCTCAGTTATGCTAGCAACATTCAAAGAAAATTTATTAATTGTTTTTTCTTTTTAAAAGTGCAATCTATCAAGTCAAATTGTGTTTATTTATTATTGTGTGCCATATTGCAATGGCTATTAGTAGGGCTCATAGTTTTAGGCAAATTAGTTTGATCTTTTCTGCAATATAGTTAGTCTGTTTAGTTACATTGTGAAGCGGACGATTGTATTTATCATCGGTCATTTCTCAATTTCTGCAAAATTCCATGAAATTCCGTGGAAATATCAAAATTCCGTGGAAAGGGGCAAATTCCACGGCTTGGCTCAAAATTCCGCGACACGCGGAAAACTGTGGGCCCTAATGATGTGTACAAGTCATGTCTGTCTGACATTGTGACTTAAATTGTGGATTTTTTTAATTTGGACAGATGTAAATTTTATCGTAGCTGTATTTTGTAAACCACTTGTAATTTTTGTAAGTGGTTATTCTTTGATTTATCTGTGGACCTGACAGCATTGGTATCCATTCTCAGATGTGATAGACATAGAAATAGTATCTGAAAATATATGGTCAGCAATATATCTAAACAGTAAAAGTGGTGGTTAACCTGCACAAAACAGACTTGAAAGCTTTTGATTGCCTACTTATCTGTTTGAAATAATAGATTTAGTAACTATACGAAGCATATCAAACTGAAAACCACGACAGTAGCAACTAACAGTAGTCTTGAAAATAACAAGTGAAATAAACCTAAAAACTTAGTTGTGACAATGCAGTAAGAAGATCGTGTGGTATTTGTCGTGATGTAGATTCACTTGAAGACTCACGATGGAGAGAAGTGTTTTCGCTGTGAGCTGTGTCCATACTCATCGCTGGACCAGCGCCATCTGGAGAGTCACATCTTAACTCATACTGGAGAGAAGCCATATACATGTGACTACTGTGAGACATCTTTCCGACAGAAACAACTGCTGCGTCGACATATCAACCTCTATCATGTACCTGGCTATGTACCACCCCAACCACTCGAGAAGGTTTGTCGGTCTAATGCTGTCTATTATCTACCGTTAGCATCGCTTATATACGTACAGTTACCGTGCATTTGGTCTCATCGTACTTAGTTCTTTGTTTCTTAAAGACAACAGCAGTTTTTCTCTTCCAGTGCAGAAAGGACATTATAATGTTGTTGGTTGAATGGTAGGAAGGCATTCATTCCAGTTTGTGAGAACCTACGGAAACAATTGTAGGGGTTGTCCATTGAGGACTCGTTCTAACCTGTTGATAGGTAAATTAGTTAAACAAAAGCTGATTGTGCATGTTAACACAGCTTTTACGCACAAAAGCATGTAATGCTTCGTGCGTCTTAGCCATCGTCAAGGCGTCTGTCCGTCTGTCTGTCTGTTCGTCATCCATCCATCTGTCTGTCACACTCCGGTATTATGTCAACGCAACACAAGCTAGGATCACGAAGTCTTCATCATGGACTGCCATGAAGACTCTAGTTTTAGGATCCATGAAGCTTTTCCCAAAATTCCTAAGGGGTCACCCCAATCGAGGGCGCTAAATGAGAGGGGGTACAAAAAATTTGCCATTTTAAGCCAATAAGTCACTGTATCTCAGAAACGGTGTGAGATAGGACCTAGGTTGCCATTAATCATTAATAGGAAGTTCCATATGCCCTTTCGATTGACGTCAAGATCAACGACCTTGAATGACCTTGAACCCCAAAATAGGGGTTTTAGTGATTTTTTCGCAATTTTGGGCTGCAACACACATTTAAGAGTAAATTGTGCCGAAGTGACTTGCGATAGACCAGGACAACCTGCATATGGAATTTTCAGCATTGAACGTAGATTTTAGCAGTTTAAGTCTCGACCCCCTAGATTCAAGGAGGCCTCTGCATGCAAGCCTCAAAGAGGGGTACCCCCATAAAAGGTCGCTACTTTGCCGCTGTTGGCTTGTCTAGCGCTTGCAGATAGACATAGACTAGTTGCTTACCATGACAATAACTGCTGACAAGCTTTTTACTGGTTCAACATTAATGACCTTGAACGATCTTGAACCCCGAAAATAGGGTGTTTTAGTGATTTTTCTGCAATTTTTGGCTGCAGCACATGCTTCAGCAGTGAATTGCAACGAAATGGATGGAGATAGACCAGGACAGCCTGCGAACAGGAATTGCTATAAGCTGTCGCGGCCGCGCATCTCATGAGCTTTGCTCAAACTACTTGTTTGTGCTAAATTGATGTGTGTTTATGTGTATTTTGTTATGCATAGATACATCATTATATATAATTCATTTTGCTCATCGGTCATTTATTACACCATTAGGCAGGACATACATGCATATTGGTTGGATGATAGGAAGTTTGTTTGGCATGTAAAAACATGTTGAAGCAGTCTCACAAGTTCCATCTTTAGCTGTTTAACAAAAGTCGACAGTAGCAGACTACACAGCTGTGTTTAGGTGGGGGGGGGGCGTATTTCTGAGTTAGCATGGTTGATAGATAAGTTGTCTGTTGTCTTTGCGGATATGCAGAGTCACCAGTGCACTCACTGTCGCAAGCAGTTCGCTCACCGTGGCAATCTGATGCGTCACTTGGCGCTGCATGATCCAAACAATGCCGAGTACCAGGCGGCATTGCGTCGTGACGATGCCGCCAGCACAGGCGATGAGGCAGACTACGAGGCTGGGGACGATGAAGGCACGACATTCCTTGAGCTACATAATGCCGTTGCTGCTGCCAGCGATGCCGGGGTTCAGCTTACTGAACTTGATGGCGACCAGATGCAGGTTTTTTGTGTTTTGCGTTTCATAAAGGTTAAACTTTTTCGGTTATTATGCGTATGTGCAATCCTGCCTGGAAAGGCCGTCCCCGAAATGACCTATACTGTGTCAGGCGGGATGTTAAACCCTACTCTTTCAATCGTTCACTCTGAATGCTATGTACAGTCTCAGGAGTAACTGCTAACCATGGCAAATGATATTTTAGGCATCAGTTTACAGAATATGATTAGCACTTTTCTGACTCTCAAAAGATACAGTAAACTGGACTGTACAGAAATTGTGTACTGTGAGTTACCGTAGATTTTGTGTTGTTTCTTATCATATTTATTTTCTTTTTCATTTCTTCTATTTCATGATTACTGTTTTTGTATATTGACACGATCTGTGTTATTTATATCACTTTTAGCACTTGACTTTTTTTGCTGAATGAAATTATTAATGTTGACGTCATTGTGATTGCTGTGTGCAGGTGAAGTTGGTGCGCGTGTCTGGTCAGGAGGGGGAACAGGTTTACATACAGATCGGAGATGATGAAATGGAAATGCTGACTCAGCAGCAGGCTGAGCAGGTCAGCTACCTTAACTACCCACGGAATGATGTTAGAAACACTTGATCTGGATTTTTCAGAGACTTTCCAGCATAGCTTTAGTGAAACTCGTACTTTTTATTAGCCATTTTCATGTCCTTTTTACTTTTGTTGCTTCTGTTCAGAAGTCTATATTGGCATTTCATTTTTTCTGATTTTTGTTAAGTATTTTGTTCTTAGTATTGTTCCTAAAAACTCATTGCACACGAGAGCTAGCATAGCTAGTTGTAGTGCGTATTAGCTATGGTAATTCTGTTTGTCTGTCTGTGTTCGTCTGTCCTGGTGTCACGTCCCGGTACCGTTTCAAGACCAGGTGAGATATAGACTTCGGTTTTTCACCATATGATAGCCTAGAGTCCCCCAGTATTTTGTGATAAAATTTCATGCCACTGGGTGAAGGGGGTCCACCCGAATGAGGGGGCGAAAGAGGCAACCCTCCTAGAAAGACATTATTTTACCACTATTGCATTCGCACGGTGGCACCACACAAATAACTCGTTATGCTATGACCAATGTATATACATGGTAGTAAATAAAATGTCAAACTTTATTGATTTCAAGCATCTGCAAACCGTTTTACTATCAGTAGCCTATGCTAGAATTAAGACTTTTTCCTCAATTGTCGGTGGATATTACGACGACAAAATAATAAATGTTATGCCACCCAAATTTTTGCCGCACATAAGGCCACTAATCACTAAAAAGACATTGTTTTGCAGCTATTGGTTTGTCTAGTGTGAAAATGGTTGCAGATAGGCACAGACATGCTGCTTATCACAACAAACACTGGCGACGAACTTCTTAGAATGTCAACGTCGTTGAATGACCTTTAACCCTCAAAATAGGGGGTTTTAGTGAATTTTTTCACGATTTTGGACTGCGACACGCATTTCAAGAGTGAATTGCGCCAAAATGGCTGGAGATAGACCAAGACAACCTGTGCATGAAATTTTCAGCATGGAATGTAGATTTTAGCAGTCTAAGTCCGGACCCTCTAGATTCAAGGAGGCCTGCGCATGCAGGTGTCAAAGAGGGGTGCCCCTCTAAAAAGTGGTTATTTATCCTTTGTTGGCTTGTTTATCGTGCAGATGGTTGCAGATAGTCATAGCCATGCTGCTTATCATAACAAGCAATGACGACGAGCTTCAAGATTACAAATGTCAACATTGATGACCTTGAATGACCTTGAACTCTAAAAATATTGATTTCAAGTGATTTTTTTGGCGATTTTTGGCTGCAAAAGAGTGAATTGCAACTAAATGGATGGAAATAGACCAAGATTACCTGCGAACAGGCTGCCATAGTCTGTCGCGTGTCTCATGAGCATTAGCTCAGATTTCTTGTTTTTTGATGATGATAATGATACTGATAGACGTATATAGCACCAGTATGCAGCATTTTCGAAACAAATTTGTTAACTTTGTCGTGGGAGCTAATGATATTCTACGAAGTCCATTGAGTGGCATGATACTGCTGGTGGTTGGGTGACTGAAAGCACATCTGGTCTGTGTAGGAGTGATATTTTCAGGACCCTGAGTAAGTCGGAGAAGTTGATTGGTGATACAGGAATTGGTGATGGCAGCAGCAGCGGCGGCATTATCTTGATTTTTGGTGCACGATAAACCTCGCTGTGTTTACTAATTATTCAACACATGTATTAGTTGTTGATCATCAGTTGAAACATTATGCATGCATTTACTTATAACAAAGTCAGTTGACTTGGTAGATTATGATGTCAAGTGCTCACTGACGCAGCATGATGTGGTTATGTCAGTGCTGTGTTCACTTTGTTTAGGTGCAGCAGGAGGCTGGCTTGTTTATTGGTGTGGACAACAAGGGCTCATCAGCAGCACACACTGCAGACACTGAGGGTAACTCTGCACTGACCAAAGCTGAGCCAACTCCTGCCAAGAGGCCTCGTGGTCGACCGAGGAAATACCCAAAGCCCGTAAGTGTCACTGTTCCCTGGGCAGTAGTGGTCAGTTGTTTATCACGTGGTAATTAATGTGTAACTATCATATCAAAACTTGTTGGGATATTTTACAAGGATATGAGTTCATAGTTTACTGATGTTGATATAGGCCTATATGTTCAGTTTGGAAGTTTGTTATTTTTATATAGCAGTTTTTACTTCCATCTTTTTTGTGAGCATATTCTCTTATGTTCAGAGAAGCTGAAAGGCACGTAGTTAGCTGATCGTAGTCTGTAAAATATGAAAAATAAAGCATCAGATCCAATAGATAGAAAGTTAGATAATTGTATTTTTCATTTATTGCCATTATCGTTGCTCCACTGCTGTTGGTTTCATATTCCAAATGGCTTTGTCTCATAAAAACTGTCACTGTGGCAGTCTTCAATATCATACTTGGAAATTTTTGCTTGGAGGCTGTAAAATCTGAGATTTATTGTACATATAATGTCTGTCAGTCTGTGTTATGTTAACGGTTTATGAATCAGTGTTTTTAGTCATTAGGTCTTTACTTTATATGTTCTACATGTATGAAGAAGTTGAAGTTATTATAAATTTGATAGTTTTACCTGGTCCAAAAGGTACCTGCAACATTTGAGAAATTCACTGAGAACTGAGAAGTTACTGAAAAGCTTCAAGAATTGTGTTTCATTAAACAACAACGTAAATTGTTATATCTAAATGCAAAATACCTGCACACGATTGGTCGAAATTATGTCACTTGACGTTAACAAATATGCACTGTTGCCCCACACTCCTGCCCGAGCAACATTGAAGTCGCCACAGTTTTTTCGTAGTTGTTTACTTGTTGACTTGTAGAATTGTTTTGAGGTATAACAAAATGTTCAATCTCTTGGCAGTTCTTCGATCTCGGTCGACATTTTACAAACTTCGGGTCAAAAATTTTCAATGATGACCTCGACGGCAGTCAGTATTTGTATAGTTTTAGCAGAGCTGTAGTTAGTGCTAATGGTTGCTGTAATGTTGCTGGGTATAGGACTCAGACGAGGACTACACGCCAGTGTCGAGGTCACCGCGGGGTCGTGGACGAGGTCGTGGTGGTGGGAGACCATCAGTCAGCACTCCAGCAGCACGCAAGGAACACGTCACTGTTGAAGACAATCCGCTGCAGAGTGATGACGATATTGTCACTGTGAACTCTGTCAAACTTGGCAAAAGGTCTGTGTCTTCTGTTTGTATTAATTTTGTCGATCAGCTTTTACATTATTTGCACTTTGCACAGAGTTCTAATGTCACCATGCTTTCCTTGATTAAAAGTGTAGGAACTTAATCTGTTGTAATACGTTGCCAGATGCATTGCAGCAAAACTGCTTTGGTAGAGGGCCTTGCAGACAAACAGTGCAGGTTATGATGCTGAACGATTATAGTTAAATCTCAAAGTGAGTCAGAGGAAAGATGATATTTTATAAGTAAGATAAGGTATTCAACTTTGGCAGCTATGATCCGCTTTCAATATCCGTAGTTCTTTTGCTGTTGCATTTAGAGATGAAATGCTGAAGAGATGGCAGAAAGATTTTTGGGTATTTAGTTAAGTATTCAGATACTGTGTTCTGATGCAACATGTGCTGCTTTAATAAAATTTTGTTTGCTGTGAAATGTTTGTCAGACGACGCACTGAGGTTGCGAACGAGGATGAAGACAACGATGACACTGAATTCGCTCCTGGCAAGAAGATAAAGCTGGAAAATGCTGCACATTCAGCAGGTAATTTAGCATGAATGATATGGTTACTATATTATATGCATGCATTGCTGGCTCCATTGCATTATCGAATTTCAGAAGTTAAATATTTATGTTAGTATAGATGCACACTAGAATGTTCAGAGATTCTGCAATATTATTTCTCAGTAATGTCGATGCATTGTGTGTGTGTGCGTGTGAGGTCAAAAGATAGCAGGTTAAGGCTGGAAGGTGTGAAAGTAAACGTTGTTGATGATTGTTTGTTTGTTTAGGTGATGAGGCGAATGTCCTGGAGCTGTCGTCGTGCTTTGCATTTGATGAAGTTGAGCCGGAGTAAACCAGCTGGTCATGGTCGTCTTGGTCTTGCACAGCAGTATTCCTTGTTCATACCGTTTCAGCATTTTTCTGTTTGCCATTTTGCTGCATGCTAGTGGATTATAATTACAACTATGGATTCGACTTAGCAGCCGCAAGCTTGTGACAGTGGCTTCTGTTCCTATACTTGGTGGGCGCGATCAAAACTTCCCCCCTTTTTTCACTGGGTAATCTACACCCTTAACAAAACTTCCTCCCTTGGAGGAAGGGACCCAAAATGGAAGGGAAAACTCGAGTCAGAAATTGGGGGGAATCTGAACCAAAAACTGCAGGGGAAGTTGCGCCCGATTTTGATTCCAGATTTGGGGGATTGAAGCCGCTGGTCTGCAGCACTGTAGAAACTGTTGCATTGCACTGGAAACTTGTGGCAATGTTGTCACTGTTCGGTTGTTTTTATTGGCTATGACAGCAGTGTATGTGTGGCTGTGGCAGTCGTAATTTTGTGTTCTAATTCTGTGTGTCTAGTACTATTTCGAGCCACAGTGTGAAATCTAATGTATTTATTCGAAAAATTCAAAAAAATTACAATGGTGCTTATGGGGAAAATTGAACAATTCTTTAAACGGTCATAACTCCGGCTGTGTATAAGATAGAATCGCAATTTTTGGTTCTGTGGTATGGTTTTTCAGGTTGGCCAATCTAATGTTGTCATTTATAATTACTCCGGCCCCTCCCTGGTTACCATGGCAACGAAATTTGGGACAAAATGGGCTATAACTCGGCTTCTGCTAGAGATATTTGCGAGATCTTTGCGCTTATAAGAGCCTGTGGGTTTGGGCCATCAAATTCTGCCAATGAAATTTTACCCCAACCGACCCTTGTTGCAATGGCAAAGAAATTTGAGACAAAATAGACTATAACTCGGCATGCGTATGAGATATCTTGAAGATCCTTGCATCTAACGGAGTTTTGGGGGTCCAGCAAATAAATGACGTCAAAGTTTACCACAGCCAACTCTGGTTGCCATGGCAATGAAATTTGTCAAATTTGGACAAAACTGGCTAGAACTCGGTTTGCATAGTAGTAGTAGTATAGGTAGCCCGAAATATCCTTTGCCCGATATTTACATAATCATGCAAGATAGATTCATGGTTATCATTTACCATCTATAAAAATTCCCGTAAAAAGTTGAATGTCATTCGATCCCAAAAGGTCACAATCATGAGAGTAACATATCTGAGGCTAGATATCTTCAAAATTAGTCACCTGTAGGAAAACGTCATTTTATTAATAAAACAGCAAAGAGAAATATACAAAACATTAGTTTATACACTTGTCAACGGCAACACTTAGACTTAAGGACTAGCACATTGAGAACAGCGAAAATTACAAAAGGTGATAGTGCCCACATCACACTAACTGTGCGTCGATGTGCTGCTGAATAATATCATTTTTTCAGTTTTCGATGTGCTAGTCCTTAAGTCTAAGTGTTGCTGTTAACGAGTGTATAAACTGATGTTTTGTACATTTCTATTACACATATCCTCTTTTCATATCCCACCCACCACATTTCTCTCTGATGTCCCTTCTGTCTTCAGTGATCTGTATCATCATATATAATTCTACCTGATCAGTGTCATCTTTGCCTTGAGCTTCTCAGTCTTTCGATCTCTGACTGCTGTTTGTGAATTCTAGTGTATAATTTTTACCAGAACAGCACATGGGATGTTTGCAAGGCTTTTATGGGTGAGTGCCAGTGGAAAAATGCTTGTATGTTCAAGAGTTACGAATCTACATCATTTCTGAAATTTGCACGAAAAAAACTGCAGATAGATGTGTACAGAGTCGCAATGAGTGAACAGTTGAGCATCTAAAATATGGCTGTATGGAATAACGAACTAGTCAACATTGCAAGACTTAGTGCCAAAACTTAAGACTTTGAGACCAACTGTGGATTTTCTACTTGCCTTTCCCTGCCGGTTGGTGGTTGTTAATAATTCTTTCTGACTTTTTCACTTCTGGACATTTTGTCCCACGTTTGGATTCCTTTCTGTTTTCGTTGTTTGTGCAGTCGTATTTGAGCGCATGTGAGTTCATGTCTTGCGTGTGCATTGTGCCAGTGGTGTGTGTTGATCTCAAGTCCCCGTAGCTTCCCAGAAATTGGGCTGATTAAACAATAAGAAGCCCAGCTGTCGCTAGGATAGTCGACTATACTGGTTGTCAGTGACCTTCAAGGTCAATGATTTATCTTTTATCTGAAAGAGTGTATGCCACATCTTATTAGTGATTAATAGTAACCTTGGCCATATCTTTCACCATTTCCGAGATATGGCCAGTTTTCCGTTGAAAACGCACATTTTTCCTACCCGCTCCGTTCAACCCCGAATTTGAAAATGTTCGCCTTCACTAGATCGCTGAAATTTTGCATGCCTATGTTTAAGGCACGTGGCTAATTATTCATCAGAAAAATTTTCCCCTACGACCTAACGCTTAGCCACAATACATCTGTTACAGACGACAGACAGATGGACGACAGACGAATGACAACCCTGCCATAAGCTCAACCGTTACTTAAGTACGGTCAGCTAAACGTCGTATTTTTGATGATATCAGTAATAATTATAAAAATAATAATAAAGGTGATGTGCACAGTGCTGTTATTAATGAAGAGCTATTCTGACGGAGATTGCCTAGTTCATATGATGACAGTTGCCAAGTGACAGAGCCCTCTCAGACCAAACCAGCCAACTTGGGTTTTCAGTTTATCTGATACCAGTGGTTAAGGGTTGTTCTGTTCTATTGTCTTGTCTTACAATATTATAAGTTAAGTAACAGTATACTAAGCTTTATTTGATGTAGTGGCTCTCTTTATGGATTTACCGGGTATAGTTAGTGCTATGGCTTGTCATTTTCATGCATCACATCTAGCATATGTAGTGGTACTTCTCGTGGAATATTTGGTACTGCATGGAGACAGACAGTCGTGGTTGTATAGCTTTGTTGTATTTATTCATTTGTGCATTCTTTGGAACCTGCGTTAGCAGTTCTGATATGTGACTGATTCTGCTGTTGCTAGCGTCTGTTGTCTGTCACCGGTAATGTAGATAGTGTGATTGATATGCATCGACAACTCATTTTTGCGGTCAAATTCTTGATTCATTTTTATCAGTCTTGCGGTAGTCAGACTTTCTCTTCCAGCTGAAAGCACGACTACACATTTTCTTGCCTTTAGGGTTGGTGGCGTGATGTAGTGGTAACGTGTCTGATCTGATCAGCGAAGTTACTGTACGCCAGGCCTGGTTATTACTGCAATGGGTGACTGCCAGTGGGCAGGTAAACCATCTCGGTATGTAACCAGCCACCTAGGTCAACTCAGCCTTCCATCCCTCTGGGGTAGTTAAGTCAAGTACCGGCATATCTGGCTGGGGTTAAGGTGGGGCACATTCACCTCCGTCGGGTGGCAGGTAAAGGGGATGTCAGACGAACGACAAAATTGGCCGATTTTATCTGCCGACAAAATCGCCAGACAAAAATCTGTCATGTGTCATGCAAAAATTGTCTGATTTTGTCGGCCGACAAAATTGCCCGATTTTGTCGGCCAAGATAGAGCATGTTCTATCTTCGACGATTTTGTCGGCCGACTTTTTGTATATCAGACGGCAAATTTTGTTTATGTTGCCATGATGATTGTTTACAACGGAAGATGAATATTTATTTTAGTTATTTATTGTGTTTGTTATTATTTTCGTTCATTAGATGCAGAAAAAAAGTGATGCAAGTATTATTTTGCGATCTGCATTCGGCTGTTGTGCTAGCTGATAACGTATGATGTAGCAGACAAAACTATCGGCCGTGTGTCATGGTTTGCCGATTTTGTCGGCCGATTTTGTCATTCGTCTGACATTGGCTTAACACTGTGTGATCCCACATGACAAGTGACGCTTCATAGCTCTGTGAGGGATTCGCTCTTACAGAGCTATTCGCCCCAGGTCAGCTTGTTCATTGACAGCGTAGAACTGCAACGCATCACGCGTCGACTCTATTCTGATCTTTTACCTTTCAGACTGCATTTTGCAGATTGAGTGATTTTTCGTCCATCAATGTTTTTCATGTGCCAATTTTTGTTTGGTTTCATGTGTTAGGTTACATCAATATAATTAAAGTGTTGTTAGTTTACAGAGTGCATGTTAACGACTGTATGTCATATTGTAATTTGTTAAGGTCATGTTTCTGCTTTTCTTCATGTTACTGATAATGCTAGACCAGTTCTGTGTGTCGGTTGTCAGAGTAATTGATACAAAATGCCACTTCTGTCGAATTGTCTCTGTTAACTGTTGAAAGATGGCAGTTAGTCCATAAGGTCAAATATTTGACTTTTGCAGTCTGTCTTTGTCATAATTTAGTAGCTAGCGGGGTGCTGTAATACTTAGTCAGTCAGTATTCTGTTATTGTATTCATGATCAAACTGTTACCGACTATAACCAAGCTGCTATACGGCACAGTGCTATACAACAGAAGACAGAAATTTAGAGCTGATAATGACTAACATTTTTAATAGTCAAAAATGAATGACTAATTTATTGTTAATTTGAATGTAAAACTGAGTAATTGATATAAAAAGGTACATTTTTTGTTCAGCAAATTTTTCAGTTATTGAGCTAAGCTTGTACATGTATTTTCACAGATGCACTGAGGCACAAAATACTAACATTTTTATTAGTCTTTAAACATTTTAACAAATATTTTTGTGATTAATCGTTAATTTGCACAGCTTTAAACATTATAGCATGTAACTCACTATTAAACTACATACGTAGGCTTATTATCTTAGTATACACACTAGAATGAGATCTGCGAACCACAGTTGCTGTTCATAACAGTTAAGCAGACAAGTAATAATGCAGCCAAAACATAAAGTACAAATTAAAAAGTTAGACAGTTAGGTGGCAGCATCACCTGTATTAAGTAAATAATATACATTATGTCAAGTGAGCGTCATATTTGGTAGTCTAGTTATTTAAACATGACAAATAACAAAACAATGCAATAGATGTATGTATTGTTTGTTCTAATGTTGATTTCTGTTCTACTAGTCAGTCACAACGGCCTGACTTATGAGTTACTTAGTTTAATATTCAATTCACTGGCCTTATTTGCACATTATTGTCATTGCGGCACATTGAGCTTTGAAGCGGAGAATTATTGGCGTATCTTCTTGCAGTTTTAGCCTGGTGAGTGACTGACCTTTTTGCTTTAGAATTGCAACATCCGTTAGATACATGTACAAACTGGCGAGACAGAATGCAGTGCACAATGGAGGGTGCCAGTGGCATAGCCAAAAATGTTAATCGAGGGGTCTCCCCTCTTTTCCCCTTTGTTTTCTTTCCCTCCCCTTTCTTCCCCTATTTTCTCTCCCTTTCCCTAATCTTCCCCTCTTGTCCCTTCTTTTCCCGTCTCCTCCCCGTTTAACAGAGGTCCAGGGGTATTACCCCCAGAGAAAAATGGAAATGAAGGTGCTCGTCGGTGAGTTTGAGAGCCTTTTGAACATCTAAAGCAACGCCTGTTTGAACCAGTTTTTGCGAAACTTTCGAATTTCCATTGAGGGGGTTTGAGTTCCCCTTGTCTATGCCACTGGAGGTTGCTTTGGGACGGCAGAAAGTAATGCGACCCCTTCATGGGGCGAGGCAATAATCGTGGCTGGCTATACTGCCATGGCATAACTAATGTCGGCAATAGTATTCTCCGCCACAGACTTACAATTTAGAAGCAGTCCTAGGCCTACAAGAAGTTTTTTTGCGCAAAGGCGTGATATTTACAATAATTGTGTAAAAGTGCATGGCTCCACCGCTTTTCGCATTCTTTCACTGTGCCCTAGAGACATTTCATGATGTGTCTTCTCTACGTATTCTCGACTTTGCTTATAGCCTAGTTTATTGCAGTCTTCGGGCTGTATCCAGTTCAGTGCATACGGTAAGTCATCGTCAAGACTCAAACACTGGTGACGCAGGGAATGGGACGACCGTTGAGTGTATTGGTTGTCACGATACCGTCCTGTTCGATGACAACTGTCTCTTCGCCATTCAGCACGTCTCTGCAATGTCACGCTAACTCTTTGTATTTTACAGAAAAGCACGGTAGCCTATCATATTAAGGTAACGTGCATGCGCAACAGTATGCTTTGTTAACTACAGTTTAAAGCACAGTCAGTAAGGATTTGTGTACCTATCAGACGCTCTATAAGAGCCCGAAGCAATGGAACAAAAAAGACACATGATAGTGGGCTTAGCGTTCTTTGAAATCCGGGCTGTTATGATTTCATCTGCCACAGAAGTAGGAATGCGTATGACACTGTCAGATAAACAGTTAAGACCTTAACGCAGATTCCACAGCACCAAGCACTAGCTTCAAGAAAATCAGCTTATCGGTTCAAACTGAAACACGTCCGTGAACGGGATTACTCAAAAAAACTGGATGATTTAGGCTGGGTAGATTTTCATTTTGAAACACGAAATTACGGTCCAAAACTAAGAAACCAAGAATAACTTAATTTTGTCGTGCAGTTCGTGTAGTGTATATGACGGAAGTAAACTTGTCTGCATTGGAGTCTAATCTACACCGTCTCTAAAAACAGTCGAAATTGTTTTTGCCATAACTTTGTCAAATTTTCACCACTTTTGATAATTTTTAGCAAGAAGATAGGCAAAACGATAAAATTATGTAAGTTGCACTCAATTTCCACTCATCTAATTTATGTCAATGCATTATCTTGTGAAACATAGATGCTCTAAATTGTTGCATAAACTTAATGTCTAGTTGTTGTCTCCAGTAAACGTTGTAACGACTTAATTAAGCACACATTAAACAGAAATGTTAATTATTTAGCAAAATTGTAAGTTTGTGTAACAACTTGCACAACTTATTAGAGTTTATAAATGCCCAAAGTGCGCCCCACATACACAGACACAGTGACTTAGATGCAAAAATGCAACGCCACTGGCTGATAGTGGATTGACTGATCAAACAGCATTCACTCGTCATTCATGGATTAGAGACGTGTTTTAAGCTCACTTGTCAGCTATTTTGTCATCTGCTATTTTCACTAAAACATTTAATACCACAAAAATAATTAATCACGTGGCGCCTTCTGTTGAATCGATGATGCAAAGGTGAGCAAGCTGATACAAATAATCGCCGAGTAATGTAACAATGTACCAATTTGGAGCATCTGAGTTTCACACGGTAGTGCGTTGTCAAAAATTAGGCGAGGTGGAAAATGTGTGCACCTTACATAATCCTATCATCTTGGCCATCTTTGTGCCAAAAATTAGCAAAGACAGTGATAATTTGACAAAGTTATGTCAAAAACAATTTTGACTTTTTTTCGAGACACGGTGCATGCTACCTGGTGGTGACGGTGCAGTGTCCGCTGTGGTCGAGCAGTGTTGACTTGGCAGTCGTTCTGAAGTCACCGTCGCTCGTAGGCCCGCTGATGATGCATCCGCTGAACGATGTCCGCTCGCTACAGATCGCAGCATACAGCGGCGACTCAAAGAATCATTCAAGCTCTAGACAGCGACTTAAACTTGTGATATGGAGTAGGGCAGTGCTATATCCAGTATATATTGCACGGGTCAGACTGTTAGGGCCTAAGCAACATACGTCGTATAGAAGCAGTTAATAGTCTCTTCGTTATAAACCAAACACAATAATTTTAATCTCATCTGTATTAAAAAGCATCTGCAAATGTTAAGCTCACCTTGCTACATCCCCTTTTATGCACTTGTTTTATAATCTGAAAATTTTGAAAATCGTTATGCTTACCCCTTTATTTAAAATTCCTAACAAAAGTTTTTTACGCGCGAAAGCAGCTACTGCTTTCAGCGCGTCTTAGCCATCGCAATTCTGTCCGCCCGTCTGTCCGTCCGTCCGTCTGTCTGTCTGTCACACGGGTGGATCAGTCAGAAGCGGTGTAAGCTAGAATCACCAAATCTTTACTGTCGGCTGCCCGGAAGACTCTAGTTTCAGGAATCGTAAAGCTTTTTCCATAAATTCGAAGGGGGTCTCCCCGAACGAGGGCGCTAAATGAGAGGTGTTGGGTAAAATTTGCGATTTTGGACCATTAAGTCGCTGTATCTCAGTAACGGTTCGAGATAGGACATAAGTTACTATTAATCGCTAATAGGAAGTCGTACACTGGCTCTCGATTGGTGCCAAATCCAATGACCTTGAATGACCTGGAACGCCAAAATAGGGGGGTTTTATGGATTTTTGGCGATTTCGAGCTGCGACACAAGCCTATATCATTCACAAGGTGGCGCCACGGGACTATCATTATGCGATCCAGATAGAGAATTTGGTATTTGTATATTAACTTAGCGTGAACATCCCATTTTCAGCTAAACTACTGAACCGGAACTGCTATAGTCTTTCGCGCGTCTCGTGAACATTAGCTTAAATTTTTTGTAAAAACTAGGTTTATCAAATGCTGGTTTGCATAGGGGCGTACCTCCCACATGCACTGGAAAGGTTTGCTGATGAGTTGCTTGTAGGAAACCCGTGAAAGCTGTGCTCAAATGCGTGTTGATCGAAGTGACTGCAGCTTTTAACGTCGGTCAGTTCGACACCCGAATCCGGTGTGAAACGACGTTGATGATGATGATGCGGGTGACATGGTGAGGCTGATTTGTCAATGACGTCATCTCGACTGCGTCTCTTTGCTTCAGCAAAAATGCAAAAAACAAACCGAATTGACTTGTAATTAAAAATGTCAGAAGATCATCTAAATGCAAATAAAAAGCGTCCCCTTAGACAGTCTTTAATTTCGGAATGCTGTCTGTTGGAGGACAAGCATACCGAAACCAGTTACAACAATTCTACGAAAATCTCATGCTGTCAACAAGTATGTTCACAAATGAAATCTGAACATTAAGTTACTAAGGCTAGCGTAGTTTGTAACGATTATTCATTTCTCAAGCATTTGTTTTGTATATAGATTTTATTGGCAAAACCGAATGCTGACTTACCGGTTGTCGACTGCTGTTCTGGTTGATCAGTTGTTGCCGCTGCTGGAAGCTTCATATTTTTATAGTGATTATATAACGACTGTCAGATGCTGTTCAGACTTTTTCCTGCAGTCCGGCTACTTTACCACCTGAACGAACAACGCAGAGAACGCCTTGACATCTGGCTGGGCCAATCAGCCTCAGTGTGTGCAGCTAACTATAGGCCCTAGCCAAACTGCGAAGTATAGTTTTATAGGCTGACGTTAAAATACATTAACTTGTTCAAATAACACAGAAACAAACGAGTTCTTTATTTAAAATGCACAAAATTCGTTATGTCTTTATATTTTATCTCTTGTTTCGTTACTTTCGTACAGATCAACAGTAACTTAGATGTAGCTATAGTACGTGCACCTAGCAGATTGTCGTAAGGGCTTAGGCCTACCAATCTCCGCGATAGCTGCGTTTTTCAGTCATTAGTCATTCTGATCGGACACTTCCACTAGTTAACGTTACATCATGTACTAATTAAATTCCGCCATTGGCTGCTATCTTGTCGTACCATTTTACAGCTTGATTTTCTTAATTCTACGAAAAAGTAAGTACAAAATAGGCTTATACGTATGTACGATATGAGAATGTTTATAGTATGAACTTACCATATGTCGTATAAGAGAGAAATGAAGCGGTGATTCGCAGGTGAGAATTGATGTTTTCGTGCGTCAGAGATGCGTAGCCTACGCAGTTGCACAGTTTCAACTTCTACGCAGAATTATCGCTGCTGCTAGGCCTCAGCTGTTCCAGTTCTAGGCTGGCGCAGCTGCGATGCCATAACACAGCTGCTGCTGCTGCTGCTAATGTTGCTGAGCCTGGCCTTGCTAAGCTAAGCCAAAGAAACTCTGTGGGCAAGTGCTTGCTGAGTGCTGACTCGCGGGCTGTGAGAATTCCCGGATAGCATGCCGGAAGACTAGCATTATGATGGTGGTGTGTGGTAGCGTAACGGCGAGTAAACAGGTAACATAACAAAGCACCACTCTTTCATTCTGTCATCCAAGCTGGCAAATGTGTGTAGCCTACACGCGTTTTATTAGCTTCAGAGGTCAATGCCGTCTCAACATTTTTATTCTCTGGACTCCGCAGACATCGCGGTAACACTTTGCTGAACTCTTTCTACAATCTGCGATCGTCGTATCTTCGATCCAACTTGAAATAAAACATGTTTTTCATTGGATTTTTCGGTCGCTCTATAAGGCTTAACTGCTTCATCGTTTTTTCTCGCTGTGCGAGCCCTTTAAAGTGACAATATTTTGCTTCACGTTTTGCGATTCTTTTTATAAAAAAAGTTCACATTGCGCATGCACAAAATTTTAGCAAAATTCGCAACACGGATCACCCTGGAATAAATTACGACTCAAATCTAAATTTGCAGACACCTGCATGTACGATACGGAAACGGTAAAATATTGTGTAGGTTTGCCTAAGCGTGAAAACCGTTCGCAATAGTAGTAGAGACTCGAAATATTTTAGGACAACTCAGTCGTTTGGCTGGAACGCTGAGTGACGTCTGATGAAGTACAGCGGTGATGATGATGATGACGACGGCTGCTGCTGCTGCTGCTGCTCGCTGTTGTAGCTCGTTGCCGGGCTGCGGACACAGCGAGTGTGTGCTCTATCTGTCCCACTGCGACCCGCCACGCTACGATTGCCGCGTGTGCTGCAGTATAATATGCTGGTTTGCACTTGTCACACTCAGCTGCCGCCCCAGTCACAGCTGTTCATCTCCCGACGACGGCGGCGGCGGCGACTCCAACCAATACAGGTGTAGAGGTATAGCCAGTAATTCGGCCAGAGGTATATGTATACATAGACCGGTCGATGATTACTGTGAGTGAACATCTCGTCCGTCTGACGACTGCTAATCTACCGTATCGACCTCGACTCTACCAACAAATTACAGACAGGCCAACTGACACAATGTCAGCATCTTCTTTGTGTGAAAGTTTTTATTGACCCAGGCAGACTTCCTGAAAGTTTTTTTCTCACTTATCAAGTTTGTCGAACAGTGCAGTAAACATTCACGGCAGCGTGAGTCATGAGCGAATCAGTATCAAATGTGGCAATGTGGTCATTCTTGATAGGCAATATTATTTTCGTGGACTTTGCTAATCTTTGCACGGGCTGTAGCAATTGTACACTGTACTAGGCCTATTGTATTGCGTAGCCTGTCAGTGGTATTTGTTAGTCTTGTATGTTTTGACATGTTTCAAAAATTATTATTGTGTGACGTAATTAGTACCTGCAATAGCTGTAAATTTTACATATACATAATCGACTTTATTTTTGTTGGATGAGCGCAGTGGCGTATTTAGGGAGAGGGCCACGGTGCGATGCCCCCCTTTGGCCCTACCATGAAATTTTTTAAAGGCGACTTTATATGAAAAGGTGCGGTTTTTGGCCGTTTTCCAGCAAGAATTGCAAAATTCAACAATGTTTGATGGTCTTTTTTCATACCGATACAATATGCGATTAAAATCGTTATGTGAGATTACATCTGATATGACGCTGTGATTTTCTGCGTTTCCGAATTTCAGAAAAAATAAGCGAATTTGCGGCTTCCATTGAACGTTCAAAAGCAAAAAATGTTTCAGCTTCGCCTCCCTGACCCCTCGACCAGGGGCTCTGCCCCTGGACCCCGCTGGGGGCTCCGCCCCCAGACCCCCGTTATAGGCTCGCGCCC
>Ga0209367_1001002_pt1 | contig 32721 bp, 25 predicted proteins | sample WorMetLIZISLAND2_FD_187412 | JGI IMG/M metagenome (GOLD analysis project Ga0209367, IMG submission 187412) | Marine gutless worms symbiont microbial communities from Max Planck institute for Marine Microbiology, Germany - Olavius geniculatus... ... | reverse complement strand
CGGACTTGATGCTTATAACTGTTCGCGTGATGTGATATAGACCTGTCAAAACTTCCTGGGAATTTTGGAGATTTAAATTTATTATTTTGGCTTTTGTGATGTAATAGAGTATCAAACTTTTACAGAACGCGAGAGGGTGTAGTATTGGGATATAAAGGCTGGCTGGCTGACCGTGGATCGCGACGACGTTGTCGTCGCTGTCAACAAGAGTTGTCATCGGTTGGTCTTACTGATTGACAGCGACGACGACCGAGCGACCGCCCCTCCTTTTGGGGTATAAAATAGGGTGTCTGCTAGGGTGCGGCAGTGCAGGTAGGGCAGTGCGATATACTGTATGAAACTACGGTTATGATATTAAAACACTCGAAATTTCTATATTGTCTTACGTTGGGTCGATCCCGAGTCTAAAATAATAAACTAATAAACAATTAAATAACGATTAAACTAACTAATTAGACAAACACGACAAGACAGTTCTACTGACCACTGTAAACCTTTTGACAACAATAGCAAGCCAGCACTTCCACAGCTAGAAAAGAGCCAAAAGTGTACCCATTTTATGAAGTCAAATTTAAAAAGGAAGGGTGCATTTTGTAACTCTGTACAGTGATATGCAATCGATTGATAACTGGCCATCAATGCCTTATTGGTGCATCTCTAGAACACAAAGTACTACTACTGGCAGTGACGTGAAGCAAAGCAAACAAACAGAGTAGAAGTCAGTGTCCAGCTGCTGCCTGAGTCTCAGTCAAAGCCTTTTTCTGGCTCTCGGCTGCATCTGACGCTGCAGCAGCAGCAGGGTGAGCTTGGTTTATGTGGACTTTGAGTGTCTCCTTGCGGGTGTATGAACAGCTGCAGTGAGGGCAGGCAAATGGACGCTCCCCAGTGTGTTGGCGCTGGTGTCGCTCCATGTTGCCTTTCTGTGAGAACGTTTTGCCACAGTAGACACAAGGCGTGCGACGGTGCTCACTGCGGCAGTGAATTTCAAATGCAGCAGCACCGACGACGGATGCATGACAAATGTCACATGAATAGAGTCGACCTTCGGTTACTTGCTGAAGTGGCATGGCAGTCGGTGCTGTAACGACCACATCAGCTGAATCAGATGACTGGATGCGAGCTTGTGTATCAGTGTCTGTCCAGTCCATGGACAGAATGGGAAGAGACGGGTGTGGAACAATGGCAGTTGACGGACGGGACTGCATGAAAGACTTGGGAACATTCTGCTTACTAACAACACTCGACATACTATCCTCCTCATACACGCTCCTGGCTTTAAGGGGCTCCTCCTTCAACATTCTTAAATAATCAGATGATGGCATTGACAGATCCAGACCATATTCATCATTCATGCTGATATCTACCTCTGAATCATCATCATCAGACTCTGGAATGGTTCCATCGGCATTCTGTTCACCATATACATTATCCGGAGTGCCAGCACCATGACTGCACTTGAGCTGGTGTTTTCTCAGCACATCACGGCGTGTGAAGCTATCGCCACAGGTCGCACATCCAAACGGTCTTTCCCCAGTATGATTGTATAGATGCCGGTCACGGTTGACCCGCTGCGTGAATGTCTGCAGACAATGTGGACATGGATAACGATGATGCACTGCTTGGCAATGGACCCTAAATGAAGAAAAGTCAGAGAAGAAAGACGTGCAGTGTGGACAAATGCGTTCCGAAATTATTTCTGAACTGGCATTGGTGCAGTTCAGACCATCAATCTGCTCCTGTTTGACAACAGTCAAACTGTCATCACGCATTATCTTTGTCAGTGGTCGTTTCTGCAGCAAAGGCTGCGCATTATTCTCTCTGCTGTCTTCACTTCTATGCTTGGCCATCGACCAATCATCATAAAGTTCCATCTCACCATCGGCATAATCACCCTGCATGGGTGCTTCATTGTCCACAACACCTCGTCTAGGCTTGTTCTGCTTCCTTCGACTCCCAACAACAGCCGTGGAAGACATCTGCCTGTGAACTGATGAATTATGCTTTCCCAGATCAATGACAGATAGAAAGCCAACAGCACAGGTGTGACAGTAGTGTTCAAGGCATGATATATGACTCTGCTGAAAATGACCTTGCAGTGAAATCCATGAGTCAAAATCCAGAAGACATGATCCACATGAATATGTCTCTGATCTGCTGCTACTCAGCTCACTGTTACCCATGGACACTTCTGCAACCTGTGCATGCAGTGAAGGTTTTACTTGTATTTGATCATCACTCTCAAGTTTATCACAATGCCGCTTTGAGTGATCCTGTCGCAACAACTTCACACCAGTCAATGAATTCTTACCACTGCTGTTGCAAGCAATGCCAATAACTGCATTGTCATTTTCATCATTTGTTTTCCGTTTCAAAGTCAGCAGTGGGCTTGCAGCAGCTGGATTTCTCGGAAGTCTGGATGCTACATTTTGACCAGCCAGGTACTCACGTAGAACGCTGGCATCTGCATGTTGATGGTAAACACTGTGATGCACGTTTGTCGTAATTTGTTCGTGAACTTTCACCACTAACTGGTCTTCATCACTGTTCCTGTCAACATCATTGCTACTGCCTCGAGTAATACAGATAATGCCATCAACTTCATAGCTACCGGGTGTTCCTATATTTATTCGACATAACTGCAAAATCGACTCGCGGAGGAATTTCTGCATAGCTTCTTTGTCCTGTGCCTGCCATGACATGATGACATCACCCTAAAACAAAGCAAACTGATTCGTATACTCTAACACTGTCAACTGAACTTATCACTGCATCAAAAGATTATGTTGAACAAACCTTATTGCTACCCACCTAAAATTGTGCCACTAAACTATAGAACAAATTGACACATGGCATCTGGTTAATAGCAAGTAAAGTAAGTAAAATGTGAAATTATAAAATATAGCGCATAATGATTTCAGTACAGTATCAGAAAGTCCACTATTCTAATGGTACCGTACGCTACTGACTAACCATAACCCTAACCCTAACCTTCAGAGTAGTGAACCTTCAAAAAAGCAGGTTGGTACAGATGCACTACATTGTTTTAAAAAATTGTTTTAAGCTGTCAACATCACACGCTGAATCTCTGAGTTCATCTGGCACTGAGTTCCAGACCATTGGACCAGCAACCAGAAAAGTCTGATGACCGTATGTGTTAAGTCGACAGCGAGGTACAATGAGCCGGTGTCAGCCGACGGAACGTAGCCGATGTCGAGATGCGACTTTGATGGCTGGAGTGATGTGATCGGCGAGGTACCGAGGTGCTTATCCATGCAAACAACGGTACGTTGAGGCCGAGCTTGAAGGTGACCATCTCTAGCATGTCCAGCCAGTGCCGTTTGTCATAAAATAACAAAAAAACAAAGTTTGGTCTAAAACCAAAGTCAACACTGACATTTTTGTATTAGTAAACGTTGTGGGTCTAAGAAATAGTCTAAAAAGGTAAAAGTTCCTTACACTTCCGGTTTTCTTATGTAGCCTATCACACTCACACTAGTTTAAACGTTTACAACATACAATGTTCGCTCAATACATGCAACATCCAGTAATGTAAACAAAATTTATTATCAATAGTAATATCATCTTTTACCTATCAAATAAACTTTATGAGAAATTCGACTAAACATATAAACACAACAACAAAATCAACTACCGTAGCCTGTTTCACTGCGGCACGTTGGCTACTGGTACAGCTCCTCGAACTTAAACATGAAATGATACGTTATGTCATGACAGGTTGTTGCAATTTGCAATGCAAGTAGCAATCAATGAGGGGTAGCAATATTCATATTTTTATGTCTGCGGCAATATTACTATGATGACTCAATATCAGGATTTCAATTTGTTACGATATCGATACACTATTTTCCAAAAATATCGCGATATCGATATCGATATCAATATTTTTACTCGCGAAAGCAGCTATACTGCTTTCAGCGAGTCTTAGCCATCGCAATTCTGTCCGTCTGTCTGTCTGTCTGTCTGACTGTCTGTCCGTCTGTCACACGGGTAGATCAGTCAAAAATGGTTTAAGCTAGGATCACCAAATCTTCACCGTCAGCTGCCTGGAAGACTGTAGTTTCAGGAACCGTAAAGATTTTCCATAAATTCGAAGGGGGTCACCCCGAACGAGGGCGCTAAATGAGAGGGGTTAGACAAAATTTGCGATTTTTGGCAAATAAGTCGCTGTATCTCAGTAACGGTGCGAGATAGGGCCTAGGTTACTGATAATCACTAATAGGAAGTCGTACACTGGCTTTCGATTGGCGCCAAATTCAATGACCTTGAATGACCTTGAACGCCAAAATAAAAAGTTTTATGGATTTTTTAGCGATTTCAGGCTGCAACACAAGTCTATATCATTCACAATGTGGCGCCACGGAACTATAGTTATATGCGATCCAGATAGAAAATTTGGTATTTGTATATTAACTTAGCGTGAACACCTTTATTTTCAGCTAAACTACAGAACCGGAACTGCTATAGGCTTTCGCGCGTCTCGTGAGCATTAGCTCAAATTTCTTGTTAAAGTAATAAGCACAGGAACAAGAGGTGAACATTGAGAAGGCAATATGCTGTAGATATGACAAAGTCCCGTGCTTTACCGTGTCACCTCGGCTCCGCAAATCATCCGCCGTACGCGTTCTTGCGATCCATGGTTTGACGCGGATTGCCGAGCTGCAAGATGAATCATGCGACAACTCGATCGAGCCCGCTGTCGCTGCCGCCGCCAAGAGATCAAACCTGTCTGCCGCTGCCGCGTCAACGACGAGTGGCGGAATTAAGCAACGTCGTTTCTGTACCGCGAGCTACAGAATCAAAAGCGTGATGCGTTCTGGTCCGAAACTACTGCCGCCAACTAGTCGTCGCCGCATCAGCTGTGGTGGTCAGTCGATCTGCTGATCGGTCGTGGGCGTCCGCCTCCGAGCAACGACATCAGCGTGGACCAGTTCCACAAGTTTTTTGTGGAAAAGGTCGAAGGAGTTCGTGCCGTCACCCTGCGACAGCCTGCCGCCGTCGTTCGCAGCTGTGCGCGGATCATCAACACTCAACGGCTTCGCCCGCGTCACACCATCCGTCGTCTGTCGGACAAAAACTGTGCCTCATTTCTACCACTTCTAAAAACATCGTTGTATGAAAAATGTCAATTTCGTCCAAAGGCATCGCAAACCAATAGACCTATGTGTAAACAAATGACAAAAAGTTTTCTTTAAAAATAACTAAGCAAAAAGTATTGTTATTTCCCAGTTTGTGCTGCTTCGTGTAAAACAGTGCGTTGTCACTTCAATGTCATCTAAGGTCGATGATTATGTTATCTGAAAGGACGTATGCCACTTCCACTGCCAGATATGGCCAGTTTTCCGTTAAAACGCACATTTTTCCTGATCCGCATCCAACCCCAAATTTGAAAATGTTCTCCTTGCACTAAATCGCTGAAATTTTGCTTGCCTATGTTTAAGACCCATGGCTATTTATTCGTGTAAAAAGTTTTCCCCTACCACGAACGCTTATAGGGTGTTTACACGATCCAGCAAACGTTTAGCAAACTTTCAGCAAACGTCCAGCATTAGCACGTGTATTTTAAATACATTTGCTGGAAGTTTGCTGGACGTTTGCTGGATCGTGTAAGTACCCTATAAGCGTTCGTGGTAGCCACAATACATCCGTTAGGCCTCTAGACGACGGACTTACGAGTGGACGACGAGACGACAGCGGTAACATAGACGCCTACAGGCTACAGCATAGGCCTACATGTAGCTGTAACGCGTCAGAACCATTTTTACTTGTACAATTGTTTCACATTTTGAAACTTTAAACATAAAATTTTCAATGCTTCGCAGTATAATCTAGTCTGTGAAGAAGCCTATAGATTTTTGCATTCCTACACGAGTGTTCAAGTATTAAAATAAACCGATTTTCACAATTATGCGGCCGTTCTAGCGTTATTGCTTGCATGCATGGCGCGTTTTCCTCGTCTGTCTGTTTAGTTGCTTCTAATAAATTACGCGGTAGGGGCCTAATGCTACAAATGAAATAAGGTTGATTTATGTTAAATTCGTGCAAAAGTCGTTCAAGATCATTGAGCTCAGATCTGCGATAATCCACGTTCAGCGTGGTGCTCATCGGACAGCTCAGCTGCACAAATTTTGGTCGTGCCGTCGAGTCATTTCAATTCATGTGTGTAAACTGCAGTGGTGCAATTATCCTCAGGCATACGCATGTGAGATTAGTTGAGCGACTAAACCCAGCTCAATGAGGAGTAATTTCGTGGCCAAAGAACAGTAAGGCCCTCCGGAGGAAAGCATTTTGGGGTGTCGAAAAATTGTTGAAAAATCATCTTGTCGGAAAATTTGCGTCCAAAAATGCAAACTTTTGGGCTAAAAACGCTGATTTTAAGAAAATCTGTGTGGAATAAAACTTTGAACACCCGTAATTTTTTCTGTCGAAAATTTGCGGCTGCTGACAGTGACCACATGGTCAATCGGCGTAAGTTTTGAACTCCTTCATCTGGTTGTTGGATTGCAGTCTGTTCTCGACGTCCACCAGACGGTCATCGATGTCAACTTGCATCACGTCAAACTCCGTTTTGAGTCTGTCCAGGCGAATGTGAACGTTCTCGAAGATAGAGCAATAACAACTACTACTACCGGGTAAACGGCGGGAAAACTTCTACAACTGTCGCAGCGCTGAACAACGACAACAACGACGACTACCACAACGTTCTCGAAGATAGACTCAAGAGCGTCGACTTTCTGTTCCAAGCTGATCTGCTCCATGTCCTGACGCTTGGCAACTTCTTCGTCCAGCAAGTTGTCTTTGCGCAGCAGCTGACGTCCCTTCTCGATCAGCGTCCGTCGCGCCTCGGGGTACTCCTGCAGCGCCACAGCATGCTCTAAGCTGGCTGAGCTGCTTATTTGCCAATGGAGACGCCAGATCTCCTTACTGGATGTGAGCGGTCTGTCATTAGGACTCAAACTATTCAAGGCTTGTCTGTTCAACACAATACTCCTGCAGCGCCTCCCACAGATCCTCCTTGGACAGCACGAACAGATCAGAGTAGCCGACGCTGCGGATGTTCGCCGTACGACGGTTGCCGTTCTTGTTGCCTGCAGCACGAAAAACGCAAACAAGTTCAAAACAGTGGATCGTGCACTCAATCAATCGAAACACATCACGGTGTACCCTTACTATAGAGCTTAAATATTGTGGAAAAAGAAGCGGGGAAACTAACAAGCAAGTGAAACGCCATAGGCGTCAAGATAGAGACGCCGAAAGCGTTAAGGGGGAGACGTTTGGGGAGGGGAGTGCTTTTCCCTGATGACTCAAAGGTCTGGAGAGTGCCATAAGCTCCTCTATCGAAGTCTGAAACGGAGCTCCAGCCTTAACTGAATTTGGTGTATTTTAACCATTAAATGTGGCTTGTGGTGACCTTTTAACGAAAACGATGACAAAAAATGGTGATCAAAAAGTTCAAGCCATAGCTGTTAACAGAGCCGGCCATCCGGCCGATTTACTTGAGTTGCATCCTATGCTTAATCGCAGACTCGAAGCACCACAAAAAGATGAGCTTCCATAGTCCCACATAACCGACCGAGCTGTTGGTGCGAAAATATTCTACGCTGCTGTTACGACCGTCTCACTTTCAGTTGATGTTAACGTTGCGTCATTCAAGCACGTACCGGCGATATTGAGCACACTGATCTCGCCGAAGACGACACCGTCGGCCAGCGTAGCGAACACCTTGGAGCCGTCGTCCGATACCACGGTCAGCCGACCTCGCTTGATGATGTACAGCTCCTTGCCGATGTCTCCCTTGCGACAGACGTAGTCGCCCGGGCTGAAGACGGCCAGCTTCAGCTTGAGTACGAGTTCTACGAGCAGACCGGCCTCGCACTCCTGGAAGATGGCGACTCGCCGCAGCGCCTCCATGTGCACGCTGATTGCGATTTCTGCCTGTACAGCCACACACACCAGTCTCTGCACGCAACGCCGTCTATGCTGCGAAAATAACACGAAGTGGTAAAACTTATGCCTGATTGTGTTTTGTTCTTAACTTATGCCACGATTAACAGCTATAAAAACCTTTAAATTGAATAAATATGGTGACAGTAGTATACAGCAGGGACATGTCAGAAAAATCTGTTAAAATAAGTCAATATAAATCTGAGCATATTGCGCATATATGAGTTTTATCGAATACGATACCTATTTAATATACTTGTTTTTATTCAATGCGTTCTATGATATCGAGGCCCTATGTTCCAATAACTAAATGCCTTTATTAAACTGGCTAGGCCTTATCTGACATCTGACATTGAATAAGTGCCTCGCTTTACTACATGAAAATATCAGTAAGCTCTTATATACTCAATTGCTAACAAATGCTTTACAGAAATTAAGTGTTCGGTAAAATAAAAATATCAGTTTATTGCATTTTTTGCTAAGCGTGCTGGTGAAAGAACTTTGAAAATTGGCCCACATTTTAGGAACTGTAACAAGAACTTCGAGCAAATTCGTGGTGTACATTTTTGCAATCACCCTGTACATTTTTCACAATTCTATCATCGCAAACAAACAACAAACAGATACGTAGAAATAGACTACTTGCGTGAACCACGCTCAGCTTTCACTGGTACTGTTTATTTTTACAGTTGGCTGCAGTCGTGCGTCAGAAAGCAAACGACGGTGTCGTCTGTGCCATCTGAACGTGGTCTAAGTGCGATACCGCAATGTCTGGAGTGGTGTATACTATAAGCTCGTACTGCGTACTTGCTTATCCATTCCAGCAGTGCGGTAAGTCATACTCTGAGTTTAGCGGGCAGAGCGGCAAGAACGGATTCTCCGTCGAGCGACTGTTTGTTGTTCCACTGATAGTCGAACCACTTGACGACGCGCGTCTCGAGCTCCTTGTTGACCTTGCGGAACTCCATGTAGCGTTTGATGCCGTCCAGTTGCTGTTGAAACTCGGCACGCTGAGCGTTCATGTTCGATATCATACTGCCAACCTTACAGTCATGCACAGAGACAAATATCTACATTGTATATGACATTGTGTATAAGCTATAATGCACGAATGAGATGAAGTTCGGCAGATCTGCACTGAACGTAGGAATAATTATGTCATAATGTGCGAGTGATCACGGCTTGTGCGGTAACAGTGTGGCATGTCAATGGGAAAGCCAAAATTCTAACACTCACAGCTCCCATATTTTCAACCGATTTTTTTGAAACTCAAAACAAGGAAGATATCTGGGATAACCTACGACCCCATGTGCAAAATTTGGTTGACGTGAGACGACGGGAAAGAAATCTGCGAAATGGCGAATTTTGCTGAGGTAAATGCTCAACGGAACGTCAAACCTTTCCGACGATGGTCGCGAAGATAAAGACGCCAAGCATAAAGTCGACGATGATGAACGCATACTCGGCGTCAGTGATCGGCAGTGGCAGGTCTGCGATGGTCGTCATCGCCAGCGTCGACCAGAAGAACGTCTGACCAACGTACCAAAGTTGACCAACGGTGACCAACTTGGTCAACGTTTACCACTGTTGACCAATGTAGACTTATGTCGACCAGAAGAACGAGTACAGATACATGCGACTAAACGTGGCGTTGACAGGATACAGCACCGGGTCGATGCTGTAGTAGACGAACACGTCATGTTGCATGTTGTACGCTTAGTAGTCGTAGTCTTAGTAGTAGTCGTCGTTGTAGTCTACTAGTTGTTGTTGTTGTTGTAGTTTCTGTCGTTTTGTACCGTTGTAATGTTGTAGTAGACGAACTCGTCAGAGCCAAAGCCGATCCAAGCGCTGAGGAGAATAAAGAAGCAGGCGTTCCAGTGAATGATGATAAGAATGTAGACGATGAGGTTGATGATGCGGATTGTGTTCGGAAAACTGCTCTGTGCCTCAACACGATCAAAAAACTGCACACAGGTACACACAGTGAGACATATATAAAGGCGCGTACAGAACGACGTAACTGAACTGAACTGAGATGGTTTAGTTTCTGAAGAAGCAGCAATAGATTACAGTAAGCACCGTCTAACGGCGTAGGTGGCCTACCTGACTTACGACTACGCTCACGTACGCATTAACCAATGACCAGTGGGCTCTCCCTGCTTGCCCATTGGTCAGTTCGTCAAAAACTAAACAGTGTTAGTGCAGTTCAGTTTAGTTACGTCACTCTGTACGCGCCTTAACGTAAAACGTAAAATGCAAAGTTTTTTTAAATTTCCAAGTCAAGAGGCCCACGTACAGGTCGACGCTGATTTCTGTTTCCTTAGCCAGGCACTAATTTACACTGCGAGATTACGGATACGAAACTACTGCATCGCGCTGTGTCCTATTAGCCTACGTCCCAGCTTTCGCAAGTACTCATTGCGCCTACCCATGGAGGGATGGCCAGGCTGAGTTGAGGTGGTGCAACGTAGACTTTTCAAACCCCGTCTAAATCATGCAGTGGTAAATTTCTGCCAATATTGCTATGCTCTGTACGTGCTGTTGTGTATTGGTGTTGGCAGATAAAATGACGATGAGAGTGATGACAATAGTAGTTGATGAGCAGTATTAACACTGCCAGTTGAGTTTCTAGCATATGGCTTTCATTGCAATCTATTTCATTTCGTTTTTTTCGTTTCGTGTCGTTTTAGTTCCGTTCATATCTGTGGCTTTGTACGCTCAAGAATGCATGTCTAATATGTAACCAACTTTAAAAGCAAAACGAGACGAATGCTGTTGTCAGTTTGTTTTGACCTGTATCAGTCGACCAATACGCAGTAGACGGTTAAGTCGGAAGATAATTGCCCAGTCGGTGCCGAGGCCGAGGTAGGCGAGGTCTGTTGGCAAAACGCTGATCACATCCAGTTTGAACCGCGTCTTCCGCACATAGTTACGCCGCAGTTTGTCTGTTCTCGTGACCTTTTGACCTTGCTCCAGGAACACTGCAGCCAATCCACAGAGCCTCTCTTTTACCGTAAGCCTATATGTTTTGTTTGGACAGCTCTTCGTTTTTGCTGTAGTCTTGCATTTTTTAGGTCTACTGAGTGATTAGATTTCTCTCGGACGAAGGCGTCAAATAGGGGTTCCACAAAAAATCGTTATTTCACCTTTATTAACTCATGTAGCGTTAGAGCGGTAGAAGATTAGGCACAGACTTGCTGCACATCATAACAAACAGTGCTGACAAGCTTTTAGGGGATACCAACGACCTTGAACCGCAAAATAGAGGAATTTAGTAAATTTTTCGCAATTTCAGGCTGCAACGCATATTTCGACAGTGGATTGCGTCGAAATTATTGCAGACAGAAAAATAGAGCTCACTACGAAGTTTTTGGAATTAAACGTAGATTTTAACGCTCTAATTTTTGACCCTCACGTTTACGTCGTTTTCCGTACAGGGGCGACAGATTTGGGTACGTCGTTTTGGTTTTCATCATTGAGGAACTGAGCTGCCTGCAGCCTAGTGCAGCGTCGACACGGTCCTAGGTCCACCATGATGACGTCTCTGTATCCAAAGTGTCGCCCTCGTATACGGAAAATTCCGTGAACGTGAAGGTCGAAACTTAGAGAGTTAAAATCAACGTTTAATTCTAAAAACTTCGTACGCACGTAGTATTTTCCATTGAAAATTTTACACGATGTTTCATAGAAAGACCCCTTTTTCTTTCTTTCATACTTTAGTCAAATGATGATCAATTTAAACGAAATTTGTATCAGTTGTAGCTGAAAAAATACTAATTTAAAATATTTTAGCAAAATAAGGCCGCTGATTAAATATTTTTTGCTAGTCATGTCGTAATACTGACGTCATAATATGTCGTGAGTACAAGCTTGCTTGTTTCAACTGGTACTGTCAGTTGCTGAATAGCTATCTTGCTTCGATGGTGAACTCCAGCTGGTTCGCTAATGGCAAATTGTTGAAGTTTTATGATTGCAGCTACAAAAATCGCTCAAAACACTCGTTTTCACGAATTTGTAAAGATAACTTGACTTTTGCTGCTGATTGCAGCTTCCAGCAAGACAATGCACCAGCAAACGGAGGTTGCGAGATGGTTGAGTTTGTAGCTCGTAAGACACCTGATTTCAAGCCTCCATATTGCTTAGTGGTGACATGATGAACATTTTTTTTATCAGCGAACCAGATTAAATTCACCATAGAAGCAAGGTAGCAACTGACAACACCAGTTGAGACAAGCAAGCTTGTACTCGCAACACATTATCACGTTAGCATTACGTCACGACTAGCAAAGAATATTTAATCAACAGCCACATTTTGTTAAAATATCTTGAATTAGTATTTCTTCAGCTACAACTACTAAAAATTCGGGTAAATTGATCATCATTTGACTAAATTATGAAAGAAAGAAAAAGGGGTCTTTTATGAAACACCGTGTAGTGTGTTTAGGTGTATTAATATCGAGGGATGATTAAAAGCTATTTAATGCAGCGCATTATCTTCGGTTGGCGTAATCTGTTACACACGTAATTTAATATTCACGATGCAGTACCACATGGCGAACAACAGTTATCTTTAATCTTCAAAATTGACGAAAACGCTAATAGTGATCGGACCTAATATTAATAATTCGGCAGCGCAGTAAGAAAAAGAAATAGGGCCTACCGTAATATTATTTGACTGTTAATACTAATAGATAGTCTAGTGTTGAACAAATGGTGCCATTCAAGACATATAATATAAACACTGATTTAAATTTTAAACGCCATTATATGACACGATGCGATGATAAAGTAAAAATATGTCGGCCGAATATCGACATATTGTGCGACCGTCCGCCTGGCTATATACTGCATTGCACAATTCTAACCCTAGCCCTGAAAACTTAAAGTTTTTGCGCTGAAAATTCTAATTATACTATATATTCGACACACCAATGCCGAAGGTTCGTGCCACTTTTGATTTGTCTGTTCGTTTTCGTTTCCGAGTTAGGGTACCGTAGGGGACAAACAGACGAACAGACGTTCGGGCAAGACTTGCATTGCGGTCTATTAAGATGGCCGTACAATAAACGGTTAATAGTCAATACAATGTATATATAACATCATCACGACAGCATAGCTTTAATAATAGCTTTAGCGTGGTGCCGATTCACGTACGTCGTACGATATTAAGATATTGACTCGAAAACCAAGTTTGAATATTATTCTCAATGCGAAGATCTCATATACCCAGGGATATTAAAGTTATGCAGTTAATGGTAAATTGTTTGTGTAGTCTAAAATCTAAATGTTCTAGTCTACTATCGAAAGTAATACCCCGTTTACACGATGAAGCTGGCTTTACGAGCGCACGACATCAAGCTCTCATCAAGCAGCTGTTGGATCCGCTGGCTCACAGTTACTAATGTAGACTTAGCCCACAGCTGGTCACGTGTGAATAGGGTATGGAACATTAAACTGTAACGGTCTTTTTGTTCGCTCAACAGATGCTGTCATGTCGATTATTTTGTTTTTAACCTCACTTTTAAATCGTTTGGTTTTGCCTTTTTCAACTTTATTTCGTCGAACGATCATTATTATTCATTTTAATATGCGTTCTAGTGCGTTTGAAAGCAGTCACAACTTGCAAAGCCGGAAATTACAAATATAGAAATAAATGAAAAACAAGCCTACAGACCCTTTCGATGTGGTTAATGGTTACTTGGTCAGTGGTCACAACATATTATGAAATGAAATTACGCTAAATGAAATTGGTATCAGTTTGAAAAACATGCAAGTACAGCTACTGCGTTGAAATTCAGTTAAACAATTTATAAAAATTAAAAACACATTTATATAGCGCATATCGCAAACGAATCACAGGCGCATAGCGGAAAAAATAAGCTGTACTAAACTAATTGTTTCAGGAGGCTATACTGTACTACACGCAATGTCGAAAAGTTCACTTTTAAACTACGGTTAAAACTTGCTGAGAAGCCTGGGTCTACAGTTATTATATACGAAGTAAGTTGCCGACGGAAGAGGTGCTATGTAATTAGTCGGCTGTGACGTTATCCGTGACATCATGACTGTGACGTCATCCGTGACGTCATCGTGGACAAGCGATGCTGCTGCTGCTGCTGCTGCGTCGTCGCGCTTTGCAGCAAGTTTCTCCAGTTCCTGGAGACGATGACGTAGCTTGTGTGAGACCGAGCGTATCTCGGCCATCAGGCGTGCCACTCCGGTCTGCGCCTTCTCCATCGTCTGTTGAACGAGTTCGGCCTGCTCCTCGCTCGTGTGTTTGGCGTCTTGTGCCTTCGCCCTGTCTTCGTCCAGCAAGTTGTCTTTGCGTAGCATCTGACGTCCCTTCTCGATCAACGTCCGTCGTGCATCCGGGTACTCCTGCAGCGCCACATCCTGCTCCATCCGCAAGCTGGCTGTTTATTTACCAAAAGAGACGCCAGATCTCCTTACTGGATGTGAGCGGTCTGTCATTAGAACTCATTCAAGGCTTGTCTGTTCAACACAATACTCCTGCAGCGCCTCCCACAGATCCTCTTTGGACAGCACGAACAGATCGGAGTAGCCGACGCTGCGGATGTTCGCCGTACGACGGTTGCCGTTCTTGTTGCCTGCGGCACACGTAAATCTAAGTCTTCCAGCATCGCATGCAGTGCGTAACGTAATGACATTAACGGCAACATAGCTGTCTGTGTTTTTGGCCGACCGCTAGGTCGAGTCTTGATTACTACGTGCCGTCTGTATGTCGTCTGTCTGTAACGCGTGTTTTGTGGCTAAACTGTACGTTGTACTGGGTCGATAATGGTACCGCTGGATAGGGCGATGACGAATTCTTATAGCTATTAATAGTAACCATGTCTCTATCTGCAGCGGTTTGACCGTTTGGTTTGAGTGCTACGTTCCTGCCTGCAGCTATCACTCACGTGCGCCGAATTGGAATATTGGAATATTGGTATATAGGCCTAAGGAAACATTTTTGATATCAAAGGAAAATGATTTTTGCATGAGCTACTATAAAAGAATATGCCCTAAATCATTCTGTTAACAACGTTTCGGACATTTCTGATCATACTTAAGTGAAATATTTTATTTCAACTTCGCACGGCAGTCGAGCGTACCGGCAATGTTGAGAACGCTGATCTCGCCGAAGACCGTTCCATCTGTTAGCGTCGCGAACACCGTCGTACCGTCATCAGCGACTATACAACGACAGACAATGACGACGACGACAACAACAACAAATACAACTACAACAACTACTATTGCTACTACTACCACAAGGCAATGTACCGTCGTCGGCGACTACACTTAGCTGACCTCGCTTGATGATGTACAGCTCCTTGCCGATGTCGCCCTTCCGGCAGACGTAGTCGCCTGGACCGAAGACCGACGGTCGCAGCTTGAGCACGAGCTGCGTCAGTAGTCCGGTCTCGCACTCGCGGAAGATGGCGACTCGGCGCAGCGTGTCTGCGTGCACGTTCATCGCGATTTCGGCTCGGATACTCTCTGTTAGCTGGTAAAGGTATAGATACTCTCAGTTCCGGATACTCTCTGAAAGCTGACCAAGCGTTGCCTGCTCGTCCACGGTGGATTCGCTGCTCAACCACAGGTAGTCGAACCAGGTTATCACGCGGCGTTCCAGGCGCCCGTCGACGTGACGAATCCTCATGTAGCAGTGATAGATGTAGTAGTCGCTGTTGATGTAGTAGCAGGGTGCAAATCCTCATGTAGTTCTTGACGTTGTCGAGCCGGTGCCTGAACGTGTCTCTCTCAACACTTGTTTTGGCGATCGTCTCCGAGATGCCGCCGACTACCGTCGCGATGATCAGAATGCCCAGCAGGTAGTCGATAGTCATGAAGACGCACTCGAGCTCAGTGACCGGGTGATCCATCTCGCCAATGGTTAGAAGCAACATCGTCGACCAGTAGACGCAAAAGAAGTAATGGTCCGCCAGGCTTGAGCCGGGCGTCGGACTGTAGACCCAGTCGTCGCTGCCGAGGCCTATCCAGGCACTGAGCTGGTAGTAGGCAATGTAAGTATTGGAAGTTGAAAGTTAATTTATCGAAGAGATGCGGAGCGTCACCTGCCATATGTGATCGCACAGTGCTACTGTCACCAGACACGGTACTCTATTTACCTGCCGTTAAGAGATGATCAGGCTGAGCTGGTAGTAAAGGCAAGCGTTCCAATGAATGGCGAGCACGACCACGATGCCGAGGATGCCAACCCGCAGCGCGTTGGGGTAATTGGTGCGCGACTCCGCACGTCTCATAAACTCTACGAGCCGACCTAGGCGTAACAGACGGTTCAGACGGACGAACGTAGCTGTCGTTTCGAGCCAGAGGTACAGAACATCAGTGGGCAGAAGGCTGGCGACGTCGATGCGGAACGTCCTCGTGCGTACGTAGTGGCAGCCGAGCAGTGCTGACTCAGTGACGACAATACCTTGTTCCAGATAGGCTACACGCGCGACGACGACGACGACGACGACGACATACTATTACTACAGCCTACTACTACTCGTTACAACAACTACTGTTAATATTAAATACTACTACTACTATTACTAGCCTTACTCGGTCAACGACGACGACGACCGCGTATGCAGCACAACGACACATCACCATATCGAAAGCGCTGTCGATCAACATTTTCTGTCACTACCCATCATTAATACTTTTTATACTTTAGTTAGTTCACCGCACTCGATTTGTTCACAGAAGCGTCTAGTCCCGTTTAAGTCATTGGAGAAATTCCCCATTTTTCTTTTTTATTTTTTCTTTTCGCTTTCCGTCCCCCTTTCCTTTCCTTATCTATTTTCATTCTCCCGTTTCCAAAGACCTTTTGTCAACAAATCTAGCTATGGGTATTATAGTCATCGACTTCAGGACGACATTCTGAGTTTGAAAACCGCATTCGTTAGGCAGTTAGACAAAAATATGATACAATTGTATCATATATTGTATCATATCATCATTAATGTAGGCCCAAAGTTGTACCTAATTTTTCTTGAACGGTTGAAAAAACTTGCGCCTTACTTTTGCGATAAATCATTGCTCTAAAGTTTATATGGCGTAGACGCTCCTGCTTGTCAAAGTCTACAGAGTCGCAAAATGTTTATTTCACATGATAGATATAATACACGGCCGTAAACGACGATCAAGAAATAAACCTACTTCATTATAGTGTGTCCGGAAAAAAGTCACCCCCTAGACGTCGTACAATAAAAATGTTAAATTTAAATGAATTTAAATATACAATTTCGTACAATTATTCTTCAATAATTTATTAAAAAGATTGCCAAGTTTTATTTTAAAATATTATTTTAGAGCGGAGTTATTAATTGTTGAATTTCGACAACAAAATATCTTCGTTACAAATGCGATGTTACATAAGTAAACCCAGCGGTTACTATACAATTTTGTAACTTTAACAAAAACACCCGATTTTAGCAAAATTATGCGTCAATAATGCGCCATTCATTGGCAGTCAAAATGCCATATTTCAGTTATATCCGCTCAAGCAAACAATAGTTACAGTGGTTTATGTGGTGACCCCAAAACACTTCAGTTTCAGGTTTTTGTGCATTACGCCAGACACAAAACCTGAAACTGAAGTGTTTCTGGGGTGACCTCACAAAAGTTGCTGTAACTATTGTTTGCTTCGGCAGATTTATTTGAAATTTTGCGTTTTGATTGCCAATAAATAATGCATTGTTAAAACGGAATGTTGCCCGAATCGGGTGTTTTTTGGTGGAGTTCAGAAAATGTAAATTAACCGCAGAGTTTACTTCTGTAATGCCATATTGGTAACGGTGATATTTTGTTATCGATATTCAACAATTTGTAACTCCGTTTAGAAATAATATTTTAAAATGGAATTTGATGATCTCTTTAGCAATTTATTGGGGATTAATCGTGGAAAATTTTGTTTAAATTCGTTTAGATTTGACATTTTATTGTACGATGTTTAGGGGGTTACTTTTTTCCGGACACAGTGTAGACTGCAGTTCGACCACACACCCGTTGCAGAGATAAATATCGTGTTGTTAGGCTATAGCAACCGATAATATAATATTATTGTTTGCGCATAATTTCCTGACAGTATTCTGCAAAGTTCGGCACATGTCACAATAATAATATTTACCAATCATCCAATACACATTGTACCCTGTTCAGCAGACAAGATCACAACGAAAAACGGGAAAATAACAGCGCACAGCCACAATGAGCGGGCACGCAAAAGGCATATAAAATACCCACCATACGTAGCTTATAGTAACCTCAAGTTACTGTAAATAAGAACGCATAGAGTTATTACAAGCAAACAGAGCTAAAGCTAAACGTTTTCTTTCAGAATCACCAAAGAAAAATTGTAAATGTGTTACGATAAATTAGAAAACGCAAGCTACTTGATGATGCAAAGACTATGAGTTGTGACCGTGACGTGCAATTTTATAAGTTTACTCGCTTAGGTTTTGGTAAGTTTAAAACTACGTTTGAGACTTTAAATATTGCATGTCATATTGGAAATTTAAAAAAAAAACAGTATTGTGAAACTTTCAGCAAATTTTTGGCTAATTTATTTGACATGTGTTTAGAAACTTACAAACCTAAATGTGTACGGACGTCCGCAGTTTTAGCCTAACGAACTCTCATAAACGCTTACAGCGAAACTGTTAATAAAAATTTCAGTCAAAAAAATATCGTCGGTACCTGTGCGCAGTTGCACGAACATATCGATAAGGTAGACCAGGTCGCACGTGTAGTCCAAAATGAACCAGACTCTCAGACTACTACACCAGCACAGCAGCAACAACAACAACAACTACTACTATTATACTACTACTAGTACTAGAATGAACCAGACAATAAGACCTCCATCTCTGAGCTGCCAGAACACCGACCTGGCGATTATGACGAGCAGGTTGTACAGCACTGCTGCACTTGTAGTAGTAGTAGTAATTGTTGCTGTCGTCGTCCTTGTTGTCGTAGTTGTACAGCACTGCGATGGAGATGACGCCCAGCCAGCGGTAGTACGCCGTCGACGACGGATCAATCACAAGCGACCTCCAGAAACTGCAAATCATACCGTTTTAACAGTCGTTTTGCGGCCGTCCATTTTGTCGCCAATATAAAGAAATAAATTTAGGGGGCCTATTATTAGTAGGTGGCATCGCTGAAATTCCGACTATTGCAACACATTTCTCCGTGGCGTTGTCTGTCTATCTGTCTGTAGTCTGTCTGCCACATTCTTGCACCCTATACTACCGTTCTACGGATTTAAATGCCAATTCACTCTGGTGCATTTGCGGGATCCAATGACACATAGGTGAGTTCCTGACCACCCAAAGAAACGGAAAATTTGGGATCATGCATATGCTAAACGCAACCACAGCGATCTTGCTTTTTTGACAATTTTTTTGGGTTTTCAGCAGACCGTGCTTTAGTAAAAATCGAGTTATTGGCTTGATTTGTCGTCTGTCTGTCTGTTTGTCCTTCTGTCTAAAATGCAAAATTTGGGGCTGCAAACTCCCATTTAAAAAATTAAGGGCGAAATTAAAATTTCGAGCACCCATAATTTTTTTATCGAAAATTTGCGGTGTCTGTCGAAAAACTTCCTGCCGAGCCTCTTTTTTTCAACGCCACTGCCTGAAGGCTACATACCTGGGTCGGAAAAGATTGCGCAGCTGAGTCCAACAGGACGCCGCCGCTGAGGTCTTCTGTCCATTGGTCTGCTCTGGATCTTGTAACGGCTCAACTCGACCCCGGCGAAACGCCATCCAACTGCGTACCATCTGGCACAGACGAAACAGCGCAACCTTACAAGTCCATGTTACTAAAAAACGCACCCGACAAACGCGCTCGAACCATAGTCGTTTATATCAACACAGTCACCACAATAATAATCATCATCATCGTCGTCATTGCATTTTTACGCGCAAAAGCAGCTACTGATTTCAGTGCGTCTTAGCCATCGCAATTTTGTCCGCCCGTCTGTCCGTCTGTCTGTATGTCTGTCACACGGGTGGATCAGTCAAAAGTGGTGCAAGCTAGAATCAGCAAATCTTCACCTTCGGCTGCCCGGACGACTCTGGTTTCAAGAACCGTAAAGCTTTTCCTTAAATTCGAAGGGGGTCACCCCGAACGAGGGCGCTAAATGAGAGGGGGTGGGCAAAATTTGCGATCTTTAGCCAATAAGTCGCTGTATCTCAGTAACGGTGCGAGATAGGGTCTAGGTTACTATTAATCACTAATAAGAAGTCGTATACTGGCTCTCGATTGGCGCCGAATTCAATGACCTTGAATGACCTTGAACGCCAAAATAGAGGGTTTTATAGATTTTTTGGCGATTTCGGGTTGCGACACAAATATATATCATTCACAATGTGGCGACACGGAACTATCGTTATGCAATCCAGATAGAGAATTTGGTATTTGAATATTAACTTAGCGTGAACACTCCAATTTTCAGCTAAACTACTGAACCGGAACTGCTATAGGCTTTCGTGCGTCTCGTGAGCATCAGCTCAATTTTTTTGTCATTCTGGGCCTACAGCCGGAATTGTACGAAGGCGGTCGCCGTCAACCGCTTGCACTGACATTTTTCTGAGGTAGCCCTATAATTTGCATAGGCCTTATAGGAATAATAAAATGGACTTACTTTTAGAGTTAAATACAATTTTTTCGTCTCTGCGGTTATCGATTCAACGACATTATTTTCTTCTTTCAAACACGCTCAGTTTATGAAAACAATTTAATGAAGCATCCCTGGGACAGGGAAATAACAATGATAGACGCTTGTTACAGCGTGTGTTATACTGTCATTAATCACATTCACAACGTTAACTGACAATTTTATTAAGTTAGCTACCAAATTCAACAAAAACTAGCCTGTAGCTTTCAATATACCCAACTAAATAAAAATTTGTGTTGGAGTCGATGGTACCTGACTAAGTGAAAAGTCAGTCGCCATAACGATGGTCGTAGCTTCGGCGTATGAAAACGACTTATACGTTATTAATAATTACGCATTTCAATTATGCATCTGGATGCGCTTGCAGATACCGAAGGCCTATCTCATGCAACTGCTGAAGATGGACACATTGCGCAGTTTACTGCAAGTGACGTCACTGCGTTAAGGTTAAGCAAAGCAAATTGATCAAATAGTGGACATAACAGAGAATGGCTAGAAGACGGACATCTCTCCCCCTTGAGAAAAACCCCTGCCCTGCTCAGCAGTATAAATTCACGTACCGTTAGTTTTTTTTGGAAATGGACAGTTCTTAAGAGTTAATGACGGGCGATGCTAAACTTTGCTAAGCATTTTCCAGTTTATGTTTCTAAACGACTGTCTACAGCGGTGGATTTCGTCTAGGAGATTTTGTCCTACGAAGACTTAACATTATATTTGGGGATTCATACCAGTGGGATTTTGTCCGACTTCGGGGAAATTATAACCGGCATTCGAATGGCCGGCGGGCAGCGAGAATGCGTGCACCTGTCTGTGTGTCGGCTGCTGGTGCTGCTGTTGCACGTGCATTACGAGTTTCCATGGTAACTGCGTACACATTCGTGTCACCTCTGCAGTCGAGTCATCAGCTTGACGATGGCTTTGCAGTGCGCGCAGGTGTCATTCGGCTTACCTGACGTTTCTAGTCTACAACATTCCGGCGCGTTAATTAGATCCACTCCACAATGGCGTAGCCAGAAATTTTAATTGGGGAGCCTCGTCTCTCTTCCCCTCCCCCTTCCCCAATTTGTCTTTCCCATCTTTTTTCCCTTCCAGTTTTTACCCTTTTCCTCCCTTCCCCTGTCTTTCCCTCTTTTCTCTTAGAAGTAGGATCCCCTAAAATTTAGCTAAAGGGTCTGGGGAGCGTTGTGAGCTCCCCCTCAGCCGGGTCTGGGGCGGCAAGATCGAATTTGGTGCATTTTACCTTTAAAAATGAGATCTGGTAGCAACGATTTTAACTATTTTAAGCTGACCAAATTGGCCAATTTCGCGCAGTTTAAACAGATGCTTTTGTTTGGTCTGGAGGATTGGGGGCCTGGGCCTCCTGGGGCCCCCTTGGCTACGCCACTGTCACACGATCAAGATATTTATTACGAGTCACGCTCGTATAGGGTAAGCCGACCGCAGTGGCGTACATACAGGTGGTCCAAAATGGCACAATACGCCTTAACTTCATCACATGTTAATTGATTTTCAAAATTATTTTACTGTCAAACTCAAGAGAAAATCTGTTTTCACCATGCCTCGATCAAGTGTGTCGTTACATTACCTTGTAAAATGTTTCTTCATAGTTCTCGAAGTCCTCCGTACGGAGGCCTCAAATTTGAGTACTCTTTCAAAACACTATTATTTTATTGCATGTTGTACATTGATTCTCTAAGTGGGAGCACCGATGATGTCGCGCGTTACGTGAGCATTGCTGAAATTACTTGTTAATTGTTAAGCTTGCGTCGTTAATTAGGAGCTGCGTCATAGCAAAAATAATACAGTATCTTTACTTGGTGCAGAATTTTTATTTTTTTTTAAATATTATGATTTATGGTGTTATGGTGTCAACATTTTAATATCATGTTATGCATTGTGTGGTATGGATTACCGGTACCTGTATTTTTTAAACTTTGCACAGCACTAGCAAGTGATGTTAAATTTTAATCACTATTCTATGTTTGCACGTCGTGTCGTTTGGTGTAAAAATTGCATAAATTCGTTGTTTATTTGTACAGATGCATGCATTTTTCGGCTGTTTCGCTGCAGTGTTAATTCTGTTAACATGCCAAGATTTCTGGCAATTGATTACTTGAAGATTGTAAGTAAATGCGATGATTTATCTAAGGTTTTTTGCTTATACACTGTTACATTACACAATCACATTATTGTTCAGAGTTATAATTAACAGCTGTGATCTTACACTGCATACTACATAAAATCGATTAAGCACAATCGCAACAACGTTGATATCCGAAGCCTGCATAATATTGTGCTGCTACGCCGTACACGCGACAAAGTTGTCACAAAGCAGACTGTTTTACAGCAATTAATAATATAACCAAGCGTTTGTTGTTTGTTTGCTGCAATGTCTAGATTCTTCAGGCTGAGTATATTGATCTTTCGTCTTACCAGCTGACGATTCTGTCTCATCTGTACAGTGACGTTGTTGATTACACACAACATCTGAGTGGAGTTTTCAACCCCGACTCAAGTGCTTACAAAACACCTTGGTGTTCAGGTGTCTGCTTAACTTTTGTTATTTACCAGTATTTTGTTTGCAGTTTAGTTAGTTTGTACGGTGAATTAACTAGATCTGCACCTTGGTAAAAAAACTGCCAAAGTTTTACAAAAATACTCAATGGGTATTTTCATTTGTGAAGGCAGAAACTATATGCACAAGATAAAACATACAATAAACATTGATCAGTTTAAATTGTCAAAAAAACTAATACGTTGTTGCAATTTTCAATGCATTGCATATGCACATACACATTGAGTCCCGCATTGATCCAAATTCTGTCATCAGTGTGGTGATTTCGCTACATTCCTTTGTTTTGCCATTGTTACTGTCTAGCAGATAGTATGCATAATTTACACCAGTACAAGTTAAGTTTAGAAAGCAGTACTATCGGTGGTTGTCAAGTTTTTGTGCATGTATTGTAGAAAAGTTATTTGTGAAGCTCATTACTCACACTGAGATCAGTCAAGATATAGCCGAACTTTGTCAGAACTCTGCAGTGACAAATCAGGATCTTATGCTATGGTAAGACATAGGCAGCAGCAGCATCAGTAATTAATTACACGTGCAAGTTATATGTTAATTTATTAATCTATTTTGTTGCTCTTAGTTGTCTCTAAAGGTAAAGGTAAAGGTTTCTCATACTCAATAACGAGTGTAGGGCCTGGAGCTGATCCCAGTCACTAGGCAGTCAGCTGGCAGGTGACATAGTCATAAACCCAGTAGTAGGCTGCCATTAGTTTCCGCCAGGCCTGCGGTTACTTTCCCAGCCAGAGAGCGTCATCGCTTTTTGACTGGTACTAAAATATACTGCTTGGTGGCAGAGGCACATGTATGTGAACAACTTGCCCAAGGTCGTTACCTGATAGTGCCTCGGCCCGGAGTCGATCCTGGGACCTTTCAGTCACCAGTCCGGCCAATTATCGTTACACCACCAGGCCACTATTTAAGAAATTTTATAAAGTTTTATCATTTTTGGTGAAATCCATCCTATGATAAGTAACTAGCATGGTCATGCTGCCAGAGATATTATTATACAGCAATGGCAGTAAGTAAGGTCTGGTATTTAATGGCACTGCATGCAGCATTATCTTATGATTTTTAATGCTTGTGGAAATTTTTATGTCTCAAAACAGCATTGTACTTTAACAGAATTTTGCTAATTATTTGGTACTAGAGTTGCAGTAATGCTGCACTGACACTGTGTTTGTCTGTGTCTGTAGCTGTGATGAGGAAGAGTATCAGTCGGTGTCTCAGCTGTTTGCTGATGAGGAGGATGAAATCAGTTCTTCATGCCTTGCTGCTGCAGTCCAAGCCACTGGTATCACTGCACAGCTTCGGCATCACTCTCATCTATTTATAACTATTGTTACAATTTTGTACCATTTGTGTTAGTCAGATCTTTCTCTTGGTCTGTCTCTTACTGTCGGAGCTAAGGTTTAGTGTTTTCAAACTGAGTTTATTGGGTGACTGGCTGACTGGTTGGATGGTTTGGTACTGGATAACTGCTTGTCTGGAATACCTGGAAATATCAGCAGATTTGACAACAATTTCCCGATAATTGTAAGAAGTATTGCCATATGAAGCAGTCTATTGATACAGTTACAAGAACACTGAGTATGGAAGTGATGCATCTGGTTTTTGGAATTATGTATCATTTGAATATTGCACAGTTACTTTGGTTTTGGTACCAGTAATAAACTTCTGAGCACATAATCATATCTGCTACCAGAGTTTTGAGAAAGCAAAGCAGTTAAAAGTTTACTTTTGGGGACTGGCTGAACTTGAAGAGTTAAAAAAAGCTGTGCCACGTGTCTGGCTAGCACTGCATTCTGTGCTTCAAAATAGTGTTTGTAACAATGCCGTCTTACTGTATGCTGTTGATTATGTTAGGAGTTGTGTGACACTGGTACCTGCTGTCTATCTACATTGTGAATAATAATAATTATATATATGAATAATCATCTTCCATCGATTGAAAATTCATATGTACCTATGTATTGCTTATTCAGTTTTTAAACTCTGTTTGGATTATAGTAACCAAGGGTCAAGTAATGTTAATAATAATTAACAAATTTTGATTTGTGATGTACGTGAGCATATCAGTCGGAAGTTGATGTAATGATGACCGTGTGTGTTTGCCTGTGTTTGTCTATGGGCTGTGGCTGTGTCTATGTCCATAGAGGAGCTGGAGGATATATTAACAGTAGATGATGACGTGAAAGATGGTTGTGTGGCACAAGTACCTACTGTCAATCAGCTGGTATCTTGTCTTCAACTTTTTCCACTTGAAGACCCTTTCTCCAATTCTATCAGTGCCTCATGGTAAATACTGATTTATTGACAGTCAACACCTCTAAAAATTTGTGCTTTGTTTTACTGTATTGCATTTTTTTCGAAGTTTTAAGGTTCTTATTATGTGCTTCATTGCTGTGGGTACGTGTATCTGACAGACTGACACGTGTTCAATAAACTGCTTACATGCTTGCTTAATCACTTGCTTATTTAATTAGATACTCAGCTGTTGAGTTGTTGTCTTTCATTGCTTTTATGTGATAATGATAATTTCATATTGCCAGTCAACAACACTTGCGTTACTTGACTGAATCGCCATACTGATGAAGTGTGTTTTCCGGGTGTGACAATTGCTTTGTATCTGACATTTGCTCTATGACAACTCAACACCTCACAGATCCATGCATTGACTAATGTGTTGATCTGCAAGCCGGTTTGCCTAGGTTGAGTTGACAGACAAGCTACACCATGTTCTCAATGCATCTGCACTGGTCATATGTGTCTAATTTATGGAAGTGTGACTGCAGAGAGGCTTTCAAGCATAATGTTCTGCATTGGCTTGACATTGCTGACCAGATCTGGTTCCACCTGGGCACAGAACATGTAGAAGATGTGCATTTGGGCATGTCAGTCCGTTTACTTGGAATCTACCTTAAAAGCAGAACTCACTCTCTGTCACTTTTTAGGCGCTATCTCAAAAATTTCTACTTGGCATTCTACTGGTACACCAAGAGCGTTCACAATTTTGTGGCTCTTAATGCACTATATAAATTGCTGCTTACTTACTTGTTCTGGACTCAATATACTCAGTGGACTCAGCTACATCACTGGCTGTCATACTGATGTTGCAGTTTGGCACTGGAATGTCTGGAAGCAGAAAACGTGCCAGTGAATGTGGAAAATCCCGAGTCGTTCTCACGCATTTCAGTCAAGGTTTGTTTTTGTTCCCTGAAATTGTGCCAGATTTTGGTGATGATCTTTGAGGACAGGACTACTGTGTTGATTTAACGATCATCATCATATCATCATGGAGAGTGCATTGTGGCCAGTCATTATTTCTAGGACTGTTACAGTGAAGTGTCAGAAAGTAGGGCAGCAAATGTGCAGTATAAGTGACACATTTGAGTTGGTTTTTATTGCAACAGATAGCAGCATACAATGTCAGCACTTGACATCTGTTCTTGTTATTTATTAAATGTATGATTATGCTGAAATTTGCATGAAATCTGTACAAGTAATTTTTCATGCTAGATGTGCCAATAGCAGCAAAATGAGGTCTTGTTGGGGGTACTCCTCTTGCATGCCCTCGTTTGAGGGTAACCCCCTTACCCAAGGCACAAAATTTTGTCACAAAAAACTATAGAGTCTTTTTGCAAGCCCACAGTGAAGATTTCATGATCCTAGCTTGCACCATTTTGATAAAGCTCAAAGGTGTGACAGACAGACAGATAGATAGACAGACAGATGCCTAGGGTGTAGCTAAGATGCGCGAAGCATTCTGCTGTTGTGCGTAAAAAGTGGTTGAATATCAGCTGTTAAAGTTCTGTAGTTTATTGTGCATCATGAAGGAGCCGGCTGAGCTGGAGGAAGTGTTGCAGCATGATGTTGCTATGAAGTCTGAATTTTCTGAGCACCATGTACATTCTTTACAGCAAGGTCTCACTCCAGTTGCTGATGAAGGTTTGATTTATTGTCAGAATTTATTTTGCTATTACTATGACTGTAACTACAACAACAACTACTACTACTACTAGCAAAGTTCCTGCCCTATGGGTGGGTTCTCTCCATTACCCAGCAACTCAACCCCCTCAGGCTGCCCGTGGAGAAAGGTGGGAGGCAAGGTGCATGTACCTAAGGCATAAAAGGACTAAAACGCCATGGTCGGGGTCCATGACCATGCAACACAGAAGGCACCAGAGGAGTATGATGGACAGACATGACAGACAAACATACAAACTTTCCATGCCTTATAGTAAGATGACTACTTACTGTGATGACTACTACAGTGACTACGACAGCTATGATTACTACTGTTAGCCTACTACTACTACTACTATTTCTGTTACTACATCCACCACCACTATCATTTCTGCTATGTGTGTGTGTGTGTTTCTGTTAGCGTGTCTGTGTTTTGTCTCTATCTAGGGTGTGTGTGTGTAGGACTGTGCAGTAGTGAGGAAGTATCGCGTGGTTTACTTGAGTTGAGCAGCGGCTGTGTTGAGGTTGAAACTGAAGCTGGTTGTCCGTCACTGCTAGCGTCATTACCAGCTGCAGTCACTGCTATGCGTGAGTAGCTATATATGTCATCACACTTCGTAGTCATTGAAACACAGAGATCCAGTGAGTTAAAAAAAACTGTTAAAGGGCATGTATAGCTCTTTGTGAAAACCCATTTCAGAGCTATGTGAGCATTACCTGCCTCTCATATGGGATCACACAGCATTTTGGATGCACTCTGCCTTAACCCCAGCCAGACAGGCTGTGTCAGGTAGCATGGTGAGCGATGCTGTACAGGTCTGAAATGGGCTATTCTATAAAAAGCTGTAGATTCCTTTGTCTCACTTTATCTGCCATGGAGACATTTTTACGCCAGGAAAACCTGCAGCAATAATGCCTCACTGTGTTTGTTTGTGTCTGAAAGGCTGAGCTGGACTGGGTAGTTAACTGAAAAAATTAACACTTTTCTAACAACAAGGCTGTCAAAATTTATGATTAATTAGACACTATAATTATATAATAATAGTTAATATTAATGATTAATGAAAATTTGATCATTAATTTTTTGACACAAGTTATGTCATTAATAAAGATGATAAAGTACATATGATGACAAATAAAATAAACACTTACTATTGTGTGTTGGTACATTTGTTGTAATTGTTGGCATACAGTTACCACTGTTAGTTTTTAATTGGAAATAAGTGAAACAAAGGATTAATTAGCCATTAATTTTTAATAAGGTAATTACACAGTATTATTTTTTTCAGTTTTAGCCACACTTTTGTAGTTTGCTAAAGTCTCCCACAGTAGAGTGGTTTTGCTGCCTACATATCCATATCACTTGTCAATGCCGCTCATCTGCAGGAGACTTTGTGCTGCACTACATGTTGTAGTGTTATTATTCTATATTGAGAACTTTTTGTTGGAATGGTAATAAGTTTTATAACTACCAGTATAGTGTTCATGTTGATGTGGAAGGTAAAGTAGAAAGTGATAATTTCGGTAAATACCAGCTGGAATCTCCAGTTTCACTGAGCACTGGTGATGATTCTGGGGTTTCGACAATGCCATGGAAAGATCAGACACCATTTTCACTGGATATGACAGCAGATGAAGAATTGTGGGTAGTTTTTTAAACCTGTAATTTGTTTTAAATACCTTGTAGTATACACAGTGCAGTTTGATTAATTTGTGTAGTTCATCGGTCACTGTTTCAACCTGTTGACTTCTGATCGTCGTGTGTGTAAGAAATAGTTGGGCTGCAGAAATTAACGATTAACTAATCAGTTAGTTAATAAAAAGTTAATAAATTAAACAAAGTAATCGATTAAAATTTGATTAAAATTTTGGACTTCTTAACAGCCTAAAATGACCTATGATGAACGTTTGTAATTTGATTTTATTTCGCACAGGACATGGCGTATATAGTGTTAGTTTAACAGTCTGCACTTTGTGAGCTTTGACTACTCAGTTTGTGTAGGCTACTGCATGATCATCACTTTTTCAATTCTGCATTAGCTTGCAAAAGATAACAACAACCGGTGGATGAATTAATTGATTAATTGTGATTAATTTTTGGAAATAATTCGATTAAAAAAGTTTCAGTCAGTAGCAACCCTAAAGAAAAATGATTGAATGTGGTGTGTGTGTACAGTAAAAACCTCTGTGATGAGATGGTCGTGAATGTCTAAAGTACTCCGTGTGTATACATGCATGATGATAAGTTGTGTGATGTACAGTTGTGTCTATGTGTGTACAGTAAAAAGTTGTCTGATGAGACGATCATGTCTAAAGTACCTTTGGAGTCGGCCACAAATGAACAGTTTCTTCCTGGTAACTTATTTACTTTGTGAGTTAAAATACTAGACCACTGAGTTTCTGTCATAACTATTCAAACTGTTCGCTGCTGCTCCTACTACTACTGCTATTCCTATTTCTACTGCTACTACTACTTGCTGGCTTAGTGGTGTAATGGTAGGATGTTGGACTTACAATCAAGAGGTTGTGGGTTTAGCTTAGGACTGTAATTTATTTTTGTTGTGAGTTAAAATACTTGACCACCAAGTTTTTGACATAACTGTACAAGCTGTTGACTGCTGCTTTTTCTTCTCTTCTTACTATTACCACTGCACTACTGCTACTACTACTTTGGAAAAGCCTGAAAAAATCAGCGATTTTTCTCTTGTTTTGTGATCGTAAACATAAACCTATAGTCCTTCCCGAGCCTTAAGGCCCATAGGGTGGCACTGATCTCCATTTCCTTGGCCCTCAGCCAGACACCAGTTTTTACACTGCGAGACCACGGATACGGGGCCAGTGTATCACGCGGTGTGCCTGTTTACATCCCAGCGGTGAAGGCGGTACCAAATTATACTGCTTGGTGACAGAGGCACGTGTGTGAACAACTTGCCTAAGGTCGTTACCCGGCAGTGTCCTGGTGCAGAGTCGAACGTGCACCTCCGAGTTACCTCAGGATTACAAGTCCGACACGTTACCGTTAGACTACCGAGCCACACGTTTGTTTTGTGATCACCCTGTGCTATTACTACTATTACAGTACTGCTATAGTTGCTACTCATAGTTTGGTGCTGTGTCTGTAGAGCCTAGTACTGATGCTAGTGCGCTGATGTCTGAAGCTCTGTCAATATTACTGCCTCAGACTGCAGTCAGGCTGCTTCATGTACAGAAGCAGCATTGTGTTGATGATCTTAACTTGCCCTGGGATCCTATCACACCTTACAGCAGCAATCTGACATATCACAGCCTCCGCCTTACTGCCAGTATGTCTTCTCACTTTGCCACCAGCATTTGCTAGCATAGCTTAAAGGTAATTATACGCTGTGTTTGTCTTTGAAAGTTTGAGTAAACTTACAGACTGAAACAGTAATTAATAATATAAATTTGTCAACTTATGTTTCCAGTTGTTTGCTGACATTTTGGCAGCTGCTGCTGCATTCTTTGGAATGACTGTTTACCGTCAGATGTCTCTGCCAGATGTCAGTTGGACATGATTCTGAATCAGGCAGCTGTGGTTGCCGAAATGTCATTAGAAGTCATAAATAAAGGCCGTAATTTGTTGATTTTATATAGCTTGTTAGACACTGGTTTCATTGGAGTCACACTTAGCCACTTCAGAGACAGGTGTTTTGCAGCTGCAGGCCCAGAACTGTAGAACAGTTTTCCTGTTCATCTGAGACATCTACTGTCTACGTTTTGTTCATCTATCTATTGCTGGATCAATGATGTTCTGAATCTTCTGATAAGTTGCAAGTTTGTGTTACTGATCAGATCAAAGTTGAGTCAAAAATACTTGTTCGACATCTTCATAGATAGAGACTTCTGTATGGTCCAGTTACTGTATGTAGATTGCTACTGCTGGTGGTCGGAGTGACATTCCGTGCTATGAGGGAAGGGTCTCACGTGCATACAGGATCATTTGCAGTGGATTGGTTGTCAGTTTGTTCAGTGATGGATCAGTTGTACTGTTGCTACTATTACTGTTGCTTCTAGTACTACTGCACTGTTCTGTTTGTCATACACAGATGAAGTTGGACTTGTTGATGATAAATCCACTCGTTGTGGGTCACTGGAGCCTGAGCAATATCATAAGCTACCGATAGACTGGTTTTCTATGTCCTCCTCCGAAACTCAGTCTGGGCATCTTCAACAACAGCCGGTTGCCAAGGCAATGCAGCCTGGGCATCCATGGCAACCATCGGCTTGTGATGTCATTACCGAGTCAGAGGATCCGGAATCCCCGACAGTACAACAAACGTCTGGTGTCAGTAAGTCTCAGAAATCTTCATTTTGTTTTCAATATCATTGTTCTCGTCAGATACTCATATAGTTAAAACAGACCATTACACATTATAAAGGTCAAAATAGACTTAAAGCAGTTTGTTAAACACCAATTTAAAAATGTGTCTTGATGTTTTGTTCATAGTTGTCGCATTAGTAGTAGATCTCAGCTTATCAGGATTTTGATTCCATGTATGTGGACTGGCTGCCTGGCATAGGAAAAGGTTTGTTGCTGTATTTAAAAGCATTTGTTGAGAGATGTGTGTTAATTCTTTTCCTGTAATTTTCTCAACTTGTACTTCGCCCATATGACATAGTGCTTAGTAGCTTGATTCACAAAGAATCCCATTCAGATGTGCCTCTATTCGAGCTGTTCTGAAACTGGGCATATGTAGTCGTTGGGTCATATTGCATCATCACCATTAGCATTGTTTTTGTAGCAAGGGGGGCGGTGGTACATTAGCAGCAGAAACAGATAAAATTTCACTTGGATATATTTCGTTTTGCTGATCCTTAGGATTTTGTTATGGGGGAGTGTATGGCAGGGAAATCCTCTCAGAGAAAATTCCCCGGATTAGTACCACAATAAATGTCACAAAGCTTGGGGGAAAATTTTGTCTGTTTCTGCTTTTGCTCTGCTGCTGATGCTACTATTATTGGTAACATTTTGATATTTCGACCACTATTACTACCACTGCTTTTGCCACCACTGCCTTCTTCCCTCCATGGGACAGTAAAGTGAGTATAAGCTGTCAAGCTGAGTAATAATAAATGGCAATGGTGGATGTAGTTTCTGTAGCTGCCTACCGGCAGATCTATTGGCTCAAGCTGATCGGCTTGGTCCAAAGGTCGGCATCCACCTGGCGCTCATGCTACAGCGTGTGGCCAAAAGTGTGTCATAATGGCGGCGGTGCAAAGATTCGTTTTTTGCCAGTTAAATTCAAACATCGTAAACAACATTATTTCAACAAATGCGCTTACCTGGTATTTCTGAATTTTGTTATAAATCCTTTCTGCGCAATAACAGAACAAATTCGTCGCAGAATGAATGCGTAGAGCTGACGAATAGAGGTTTAATGAACTTTGCTTCAGGTTGTTAGAGCAGACTTGATAGGGTCCTGTCGAGAGTTAATAGCTGACAATTTCTTCTGCACATGAGATTTTATGACTTTCCACATATTTTCGATAATATTTTTGTCCAGTGATTGTG
>Ga0209367_1001001_pt1 | contig 32725 bp, 15 predicted proteins | sample WorMetLIZISLAND2_FD_187412 | JGI IMG/M metagenome (GOLD analysis project Ga0209367, IMG submission 187412) | Marine gutless worms symbiont microbial communities from Max Planck institute for Marine Microbiology, Germany - Olavius geniculatus... ... | reverse complement strand
TGACGTCATCGTATGTCGTCTTCGCGCGTCGTTGTCACCCTTCGCGTCGTCGTCGTCGCGCTTCGTCGTGGGTTGTTGCGCGTCATCATCTTTTTACGTTGTCGTCGTATGTCGTCACGGTGCGTTGTCGTCGTCAAGTGACAAAGCAGACTATTGTTTTCTGAGCAAATGCTCGGGTGAATGTTGCATAATCTGCGCGTGTATTGCGCTTTATACGCTGGCCTAAATATCATGCGTAATTTTCGAACCCTATACACGGCGGGATCATGGCTTAGCGCCCAAACGTCCAGCGCCCAAACGGTGGCGCCCAAACGCCCAAATATCCTGATCCGCGTCTCGAGGCGGTCTCGATACCGAGACAACATCCCGGGCTTTTCTATACGCAGCGTTATAGTTTAGCCTGTAGACCACACGCAGAGTTGAAAGTTGCATTGCTCACTGGTCACTGTTTGATGCCAGGTCTTTGAGCAGTGTTGCTCTGCGGTAGGCCTACAGTACAGTGCACGCCATGCACGGAACTCGCTGCTCTACTGAGCGCTGGATACACGCAGAGAACTGCCGCAGACATAGCGCCAATATTTACGCTGCTGCACGCGTGCCGCCACTGGACGTTCACTATACGTCGACAGACAAATAGAAATGTTTTGACATTTGAACGAGCCAACGCCACTGACTCATATTGACCATATATAGTCAGTCATACAGTGCGCTGATCATCATTGATCGCTTGCTCATTATAGCACGGGTGTAAAAACGTGGCAGGAATAAAATAAACGTTAAAAACGTTTATTACATCTATGCAGTAATTACAGTACGTTTGAACTACGCTCTCAGGAACACTTTGACAGCTCATGAGATACGCCGTACAGGATTATACAACTTCTGTAGAAGAAAAATTTACTGCTGAATCGGAATAACTTGTTATCTGGACGATAAGGAGTTCTTATTTTATAGGCTGAGTAACGGCATTGATCAGATGCGGTCAGCGCATTAGTCACACGTCCGTATATGGTTTATCACATTTACCTGATATATTTTTTTTACTTTTAACGTAACAGTGTTTATAGTCGATACAGAATTTTGACGTAAAAACTGGTACAATTGCAGTAGGAGAATGCCACCAATGCACGAGAGTGATCTTGGTTTATTTTTGTCGTTAATTATCTACATACCAAAAATTCTCATGAGAAGCGGGAATGTTGCTTATCAAGCTCCGGAAATGTTTTCATCGAGATGTTTCTCGTGTATATGACGTTGAGTTGAGTTTGTTGGCCGGTCTGTCTGCCTGTAATGGACCGACAAAACGACGTCATTACATCACTGATAAGAGACGCGCATCAGCAGCAGCAGCAGCGGCACAGCAAGTGATGCTGCTCCTGCGATATCTTCGCACTTCATCTTGATAACGCACCGCTGTTAATGAGCTTTTCTGCACTGCCGCAACTGCATGACATGGTTCATCGAAGAACAACAAAAGTTATACCGTAAAACTTCTAATACAAAACTGTATTGCTCTACCTTATGGTACCAACTTACAAGGTGTGACGCTGTTCTTTCTGTTGGCAGCAGCTTAGACAGTGCTACCAGACAAACTCAGCCTGGCCATCCCTCCGTGGGTATAGGCGAAATGAGTACCAGCGAAAGCTGGGACATAAGCAGGCACGCCGTTCGATGCACTGGCCCCGTATTCATGATCGTGGTCTTGCGGTGTAAACTGCGGTGTTTGGCTGAGGGCTAAGAAAGCAAAGACCAGCGCTGCCTCGTGGGCTGTATGACTTGAGAAAAACTACGCATGCTGTAGGTCTAAACAGAAAAAAGTTTAATATGTTATAGTTTTATAGTGTTACAATACAAGCCGCCTCTTTGGTAGAGGCCAGAACTTGTATTAAGCCTAGAAGATTGTCGGTAGGCTTAACGCAGAGTCAGAGGTCTGGTGAAGACCATGCAGATGCACTGCGCGGTGCACTGGTTACAGACAAACAGAAAGACAGACAGACATCGTCATACTCAAGTGCAGAAAACTCGGTTAATGTCGCTCGCTCTTGTATGCATCGGTCTGATAATCCGTCGGTTTTATGAGCAATTTAGCAGAATTTTATGACGCCGGACTCGACAGACTCGTACGCTCTGAAGTAAGTTGCGACGAATGTTTGCACATGTAAGCTAGTTTGTGCGGCGTCTGATCGTCGGCTAATGGTACATAGTATATCTGTCTACCTGTAGACTTCATACCGCGCTCTCTGCAAACATACTGGCCGCAGTGCAGATAATATTATGTGCTTATTAGTTTATTTAAAAGACGAGAACGATCTTAATTGCCAAAGCCCGTGCAACGACCAATGGATCTTTGGTGCGTTTTCGGGCTGAAACTGCGCTTTTTACTTTTTTACTGCGCTGCGGAAGTTACCAACAATCCTCAGACCCGTGACTAGATTTATGGGGCGGGAAGAAGGAAAGAGGTAAGAAAGGACAGAAGGGGAGGACCGAGGAAGGAGGAAAAAGAAAAAAGAAAGAGTAAGAAGAGAAGGGTAGAAAGGAAGCCACCCTACAGCTACGGTAACATATCTTCTAATAGTCGGTTTCTATGGACTGCGTCTTCTAGACAGGCAGTCAGTCGCGATCCATTCCAGCACTCCGTGCAGGTAAACTGCACACGGCGCGACGGGCAGTCATGTCAGACAAGATAAACTGACTGACGGACCGATGGACCACGAAGGCGTGCTAGCTGGATGGCGATAAATGTAGCTGCTCGACGGGTGGCTGAGCGAGGGAGCTTATCTGTTAGTGTTCCGCCCTTCCACGCACGACGTGCCGGGCGCGTCTTCGTCACGCGTTCGCCAGGCGGCGCCAGCCGGGCATTATGCAATTACTGACTACAGACAGATGTAATTACAGACTCATACATCTGTTGTTGCTGCTGCTGCAGTACAACGTGTTAATCACGTGCACGCCCGGCCAGCTGTGCACTGCACTGCTATTGTTAGACTGTTCATTCACTATGATGTATAATAATAACGACGTACACGAGTCAAGATGCTGCCTGCTGCTGAAACCCGCTGACACCGGCAGCATCAGTACGCAGTAGCCAATGACGTCACTCACGGCTTCCTCGACGATTGATGTCTTGTCTTGATTGATGTCGTTCTGCGTTGATGCATATTTGTCACTAACTAACGTCATTATGATCGTTTTATCTGCTCAGCAAATTGGCTGTAGAAGTTACAACCAGTTGGTTTAAAAGTAAAGTTGCGGTAAGTTGTGGCAGCCTTAGAACAAGTCCTGACAAGTAACGTAACACTTTACATGAGATGATGAAAAAGTAAATCGATGTTTATAATGACAAAAACAATTTATGTTTTAAAAAACGTGAAAATATAGCAACATCAATACTCGGCATGGAACGTCTGCAGTAGTTGCGCATTAAGTCATAGAGCGACTGAACATAGTCTACTGCAGTCGAAGCAATTCAACCAAATGTATTGGAAAGGTCAGCACAGGCTGTTTGGTGCAGTCACGGCGACGTAATGTGTTGCGTATGCGAGTGCAACTTGATGCGAGATGACTGGCGCTGTATAAACCTACATATTGGATCGCTTATTGTTCGTATTGCGTCAACACGATGTTCAATGAATGTGTGACTGCAGCGTTAGAAACACGCATCTTGGTAAGTCTTGCTGGTGCCTTATCACGGAACTCACCCAGTTTGGGTTTTAGGTGGAATGACGTCTTCAGAAACTTTTACTACTCGCTGAATTTCGTGATAATTACATATTCGTCAAGACACATAATGCAGCCGATAGTGAGACACGTATTACGGCCGCGTAGTACGTAGTACGGCCGCGTATAATAATTGCCATTTCATTTCTAATTTGCTGAGTGTACGTATCGACCACCGTGCTACCCTGGATATCTGCCGCGAAACGCCGCCGAAGTTCAGCACGTGTAAATGTCGCGTGGGCTTTGAAATTTTCTTACTTACTTACATGCTGATACCCTGCGGCTGAACATCACGTATCATTAGCGCTACACGCAGACTTGTAGCATGGGGGCGGATTTCGCTTTCCCTTTCTTTCACTTGTGCGTTTCTTCATATTTTCTCCTTCCGCATCCGTTCCTTTTTTGCACCCCTATTCAGCCACGAGGTCTGGGGATCTATGTAAGCTTCCCCAGCCCAGTATGTTGCATGTTGTTGTAAACGGCAAAACTACGACTTGTGCATTTCACAAGGTAGTGTAGCGACAGTGTCAAGGTGAGATGGGCAAAACGCAAAACTGTAGTCATCTGTGTCATGTTTCTTCTTGATGTTGCCTGCCGAATATTTTTAAAATCGGCCAATGTTTCACAGAACTATTCAAAAAATAAAAGTGGCACGTTTTGTGGCTCACGGTGTACATGCAATACAAATGAATTACTGCGTAACGCGTTTGTAACTCTGTGAGTTTTATTCTAAGACTTCAGTTCGAATGCGTATAACGGTGATTTGCTGTGAGGTCGATCGAGACGTCGCCCAGATGCAAAACTTGGAACTCGAATCTGTGCACTTATTGTCAGTTGCACAATGATGCATTTGTACCGGTAATATTGTAATCGAAAAAAATATTCAGATATCGTCACCCCGGCGGGGCGCGTTTACATGTGTCGAGTGGTAGGTGATCCTGTATAATAACTGACGCTCCGTATAGCTCTGCGATGGTTTTCACATGAAGAGCTCTGCTCGACTTTCAATCTCACAAGTTTTTGACGGTGGGGACGATCGCTCCCTTGAAGTTGGCGCTGCACTGCAGAGTTTGGGTGGGCGCTGTGGCATTTCAATTAGACTTTTTTCGTCGTCCGATTATCCTGACAGTCGTCGCCTGCGGCCTGCAGCCGTGGCTTCCAGGAGCTAGTAGACTTACATGTGCATGGTAGGCCTACTGCGCGTGGTCTTGAGTCCTCGCAGATATTACCTTGCACTCCACATGCATAGTCAACGCTCATAGTCGCCGCCGGCTAACGGGCTAAGTACTTATTTCTAGAAGTGACGAACACTGATTTTTTTCTCACTTTTTACGACGTGCCTGACGTGTTCTTTGTGTTGCGATTGGATGTTGGGTTGAAAGCGATGAAAACCGCCCGCTGTCGTTGACGATTCGCTGTTGCGGGGTGAAGGATGCAGATGTTGATTTTTTTTCGAATTGAAACATTGGCAGGATACGCCTACCTTCAGCAGATATCGATAACATCAGCTTCGGCTTGCAGGCACGGCTGGCATATTGGTCCGAAAAGCGTAGATTTTAGGTTTTAAAAAACCTGCAAAAAACCCTCAAAAGTTCATTTTTTGGGTTTTAAGATTTTTTGTTTGTTATGAAATTTATTACATATTATATTTTTTATATATATTTTAGTCGTGATTTTTGATTTATAAGTCTACGACACAATTTATAGTTCACTTTGCTATTATTTATGTAAAATGATGTCTATAAGATATATTTTCTGGGTCGTAATTTTGTGTGCGGTGTTTAATTGGATACTAAATTTAAAAAGTTTGAAAATCTGTAAAAAAACCCTTTGAATTTTTTCAAAATCTTAAAAAAACCCCAAAATTTCTGAAAATCTGTTTTCCAGCTCTACTTGCAGGCCAGTAAAAATGGAAAAAAATAAATTCATTATAAGCACCTTTACTCGCAAATAGCAGATACAATGCAGATACAATGCAGTACATATATCCAACAGATAACATACAGTAAAAACACCAAAAATCGACAGACAGACAGACAGACAGAAAATGTACAAATAAAAACAGCAGTCAGTTCATTCTTGATCTAAAGTCGACATAAATTTTTTCAACTGCATTAACTGTAAAAACTGACATTATGCAACTGTCATGTAGGCTGCCAGTCGACAACAAGGCCTAAAACAACTTATGCAGCACATTACTGCTATCAAGAAATATACGCTTATAAAATTTAACTTTACGTAGTAAAATTAAATGTTTCATGTCAAGTCGCCGACCCTTTTCGTAGGAAAGCATGTGACCTGTTTTGGCGTTAATAAAAAAGGATTGATCGATCGAAAATCGATTGGTGCAGATTCAAGACGAGTAAAAACGATCACGTGATCGAGGTGAAGCCGTACGATGACATCGACTTCATGTGTCCCTACTACCCGTCATCATCATCAGCAGCAGCAGCAGCAAGGCACACTGACAGGCGCCGGCATCTCGAGTTCTACGTCGTCTACATGGTCAGTGTGTATACAGAACGACGTAACTGAACATTACTGACATTGTTCAGTTTTTGACGAACTGACCAATGGGCAAGCATTAATGCATTACAGTAGGCACCGTTTAACGGCGTCGGTGACTAAGTGACTACGCGCACGTACACGTCAACCAATGACTAATGAGCGAGCAGGATTGGTCATGCAGCTCGTCAAAAACTAAACCATGTTCAGTTCAGTTATACGTCGCTCTGTACTCGTCTTAACTAGGCTTCTCGTAAAAACCTCCAGGTGAATAGGCTACCTCATACCTTTCATACCTTTCTGCCTAGACGTCCGGCTTAATAGCATTTAGGGCAAAATTGGGTAAATACGCCTGATAAAACTGTTTTTACCTTTTGCTTAAATATACTAAATAAGCTTTTTAAATAGATATCATAAGGTCTCTTGTTACTTTTACGAATTATTTTACGGGACCCCTTCCTATCAGTAACTGACAGCCGATATACGTGAGATGTTACTTTTTTCGTGACCTACTTTAGTTGCACTGCAGTGTCTGACTGTCTGGTGTGTTATAACTGCCCAGTCTCACTGCACTGAAGCGGTAAGATGATCCTAATACAGGTGACCTGTTACAGGTAAGTCGTGCGGAGTACCGGGACTGCAACATCGTCGACGACAGTCAGACGGTGATGATGTTGAATTGCAGCAATCCGCGACATCGCAAACGATTCACGATACTCTTTGAACCGTTCCAGTCCATACCGAACGTCCCCGAATACCACGCCGGCCATACCTACTACTTCATAAGTTAGTGTATATTTTTTCATGTTCGTCTAGAAACAAATGCAGCGTTTGAGGATATGTGACGTCATCGTGTATCGTGATCATTGCTCAAATTACTTGTTAAAATGTAAAATCTTCTGTAAAATTTCATTTTGTCTGTTTGCAGAGAATTGATTGTCATTTGAAGATCTCATTGTTTTGCCGGCTTTTTGACTTATAACATTTTTTGGCAGTTTATTGTCATGTTTAAATAGAAATGCTTGAAACAGTTATGCTAATTTGCTAAGTTGTTATTATGGTGGTTAAAACGTAAGCTTATGAACAGTGCACAACATTTTACGAACTGAGGGGAAAAACTTTCAATGATGACCTCGACGCCAGTCAATATTTATATATTGTGTGTCCTTCACTGTAAGTTGTTAATAACAATGTGAACTGATGTGCTGTTATAGCTACATCAACGGGCAGTCGTCGCGGTATCAACAACTTGTATCAAGGCGCCTGCAGTCACCGCAACATGAAGCTTACCATTAAAGTCTGCTGCAGCCAGTCTACTAGTGAGTAACATTGAACTTCGTCAGGTGTCAGTGACGTGCTTTTTTGCTGTTTTGTTGTCGTCCGTTTTACATTTACATTAACTCAATTATTGAAGCCTACATATAAAACTTTTCAATTTTCTGCTCCCTTCAAAGTGCGTCCAAAAATGACATGCCATTAACGAACGACAGTTACTGCCTGCGGCACCAACAGCGAGACAGTTGCTTATCGTCGATCATCATCGTCGGTGTCGTCATTATCGCAATAAATCATCCGCCGACATTCTGCTAGTGTCTGACTGTGAATGCCAGAGCTATCACAGGAGACGTCAATATGACGTTAGAGCAGGTGCCTGTGACGTCATTGCAGGTGCTTGCTACAGCGCTAGGCGTGCAGCGGCTAAAGCAGGCAACCGGTCACGTGACGATGATGACATATAGGCCTCAGGCTACCGCCTGTTGCTGCTTCACGTTATAACTGCTGCAATCATACGCTGTCATGCCTTCTCTGCCTGCTGACCGCTAGCACTGACCATTTCGATGTTCCCCACATGTTAGAGAAAGAGAGAGAGGTTATGTGTAGCTTTTTATTAACTCTATGGGAATCCCATGACAGAGCTACGAAGCGTCACATACCATATGAGATCACATACTGTTACGCGTCACCCGACACAGGTGAATGTGCCCTGCCTTAATCCCAGCCGGACGAGTCGGTACTCGATTTATGTAGGCCTACCCGGAGAGATGGGAGGATGATTTGATTTTGGTAAAGGTTATATAACGAGATGGTTTACCCTTCCGCAGACAGTCACCCATCCAAGTAGACTAGTAACGATTTAATAGCGATCCGGCCGGGAGTTGAACTCACGACCTGTCAATCGAAAATTTGCCACCTTACCGTTGCGCCACCGAGCCACCTTTATGTAACAAAACCTCGCATGCGACAAAAGCAGAGCGGGCCTAGGTACAATGTAGCTTCCAATCAACTTGGGTTTGTCAGCGCCATCACACGAGACGCCACTGGTGCCAAAGCCGAGTTGATTGACAGCTGCACTTTACGTAGCCCCCCCGCCTTGTTTCTTTGCCGCATGTGAGGTTTTGTCGCACCTGTATAGGCACGCTCTTAGGTCTACTAATCGCTCGCATTCAATTTTTCTCACACGTGACACGTCGTCGTCGATTGCTGCACAAAAGCGACACGTGACATTTCAACGCCTGGCTCGCCAGCGACTTCTGCCATGAAATGCGCAACTATTTTTGCCTCAACTTAATCAGCAGAACTCTCAGCTCTGAAAAGTTTTTTTAATGTTTGTGCTCGTTGCCGTTTCCTCCCCATTCGACCTCCGCTCTCGACATTTGATCTTGATTATCGGCCCTTTCTTTGGTCCTCAAACTGCGCCAGTCTTCAGGCCTTGCATCTTTTTTAAGCAGTCTACATTCCTGCCCTATGTTTTGAGGAGCCGGTCAGAAATTATAAATTTAGCCGGTCCGGATAAACTACTGACTGTTACTTTTTAGCCGACCGTACTTAAGTAACGGTCGAGCTGTTTTTATAGTTGTCGTCCGTCCGTCGTTCGTCCGTAACGGATGTATTGTGGCTAAACGATGCAAGATAGGGCTTAAGTTGCCATTGGTCATTAATAGGAAATCGCATACTGGCTTTAAAATGACATAAATTATTGACTTTGGATGACATTGAAGGGTCGTGACGCACTATGCTATGCAAATCGTGCGAGTGTAAATGGCCATATCTCGAAAACGGTGAGAGATAGGGTCTAGGTCAGTATTAATCACTAATAGAAAGTCGCATACGCCTTGTCAGGTTAAATGGCAATTATTGATCTTGAATGACTTTGAAGGCGGTTACGAACTATTGTGGCTTAACGGTGTGAGATGAGGTCTAGGTTGCTATTGATCATTGATAGGAAGTCGCATATTGGCTTTTAAGTGACATGAAAATCATCGACCTTGGATGACCTTGAAGGTCACTGACAACCAGTACGGTCGGCTATCTTAGCGACAGCTGGGCTTCTTGTTACGTTACTGGTTGGGCATTATTTTTTCGCCGCTGTCGGTCTAGAACAGACCAGCTCGGTTTTGGTTTTCAGTTTGTAGTGCTCTTTTATTCATCAGTGTGTATAGTAAGTAATAGATGCGGCACTGTTGGAGTGGATAAGCAAGTACGCACTACGAGCTTATACCACTCCAGACAGTGGAGTACTTAAACCACGTTCAGACGGTCGTTTGCTTTATGACGCACGAATGCAGCCGAAAGTTGTGAAAACAGTTCCAAGTGCGAGCTGGGTGTGGTTCAAGCTTGCCTAATCTGTGTATTTGCAGCCAAGTCTGTAAAGATTCCGTCATCCAACACAATGTCGCAAGACACGGCGTTCAACAGCGGCAGACAGGATGACCCCTGGCGAGTAACTGTTGACACTCAGCTGACCCCACCAGGCGAACACACACGCAGTCAACACGGTACGCTGTCTACAGATTACAGTAGTTACTCGCGATGTTTGCATTTGTTTTGCTGTATAAAGTTGCATATTTTTATATTTAGGCTTAAAATAATTTCTGTTGTGCTTCCTGTTGCAGCTGGCGAAAAGGTTGGAAGGCGGACGAAGTAAAAATATTATTTCTAAATCACGACATGTCATTTAATATTAGGCCTACACAACAACTAGCAAAAGAAATTTTTTGACGCAGTAAATAGTACTCGAAAACAAAAATGAGGATACTGCAGCATAACAGAGAAAATGCAGTAAAACTATGAAGACAAACTAAAAACTGCAAAAATATTTTTTGAGGATCCAATAAAAATGATAGGGATGCAAGCTTTTTATTTAGGGACGGACTGCAACCGGAGGCACTGAATTTTCAGGTTTTATTTATCTATTTAATACCTAGACAGTACCTGCTGTCGCGCATAAAAACAACATCATTTTAGTCGTTCTTAGTCAAGTTCTTTGGTTCCGTAAAACATCGTTGCGTCTGGCTGCAGCCTGCAGGCATTTAAACAGTTAAAAACTCCATTTGGGACGTATTATTGGTTCACCTTTCGTCTTATTCTGTATACATCATGATCAAACACCGTAGACTTTGTTTATTGATCATGATGTTATTAGTTTATTAAAAGTTTGATGCATTTTTGCTTTATTTCATTTCGTTGTATCCATTTATTTCTCTTGATTAAAGCACTTAATGTTCTAGATTGTTTAGATTTAAAAAATCTCTTATGTTACATTGTGCCAGGTGGTCCATAAACGCAAGCCTTTAATTTGCATATTTACCAGTTCATGAAATATTAAGTGATTCCTCACATTTCTTAGTAAATTTGAAAAAAAACAGTATATGTTGTTAAGAATCTCATCACATTTTAGCACATAGTAGAGAATATAGTCAGCTTTCGAATACTGAGTCATTATATCAGTAAAAAAATTTAGAAAAATAGGTAAATATTTGACGGAGTTATGACAAAAACTTAGGTCCTTACTTTTGTTGGGTCAACGGGTGACTTTACTTTTAGCCTGAGACTTTCGCTGAGCTGTTACGAACTTAGACTGAAGTTTCCGCTCAGCGAAAAACTCGGCAAAATCACTTCACTTTTTGGCTAAAGTTCGTATTTAAAACGAAGTTTCGCTCATTGAATTGGTTCGGCAAAGTCAAACAATTAAGCCAGCCATTGTCATTGTCTGTGTAATACTGATGATGCTGTCGTGTTGTTACAGAAGGCGTTAGTGTGTCGCCGACTTTCACTACGCCGTCTCTGATTCGACACCGCAAACCACACAAAACCGACCACAGTGAGTCCACTCCCATTATGATTGTATCCCTTGGCCACACTTCAATAAGTCACACACATTCCACCAACTTACAACACAGCTAAAAATACTGAAAACTTTGTTGCAAGAACACGGATGGGAAGTTCGCCTTCTTCGACTGCAGTCTGTGCATCTGGAACCAGATTCCTCCCCATATCAGGAACATTGCTTGTGTTTCGGCTTTTCACAAAGCCCTCGAGACTGACGTGTTTTCCAACTGATATTTAATGCACTATCGGCCTAACTGCTGTGGTAGACCACTATAACAGGGATTATTATGATCATGATTATTCTGACAGATATTTTCATTGATTGCATCACGGGAATTACGGGAAATGTTATAACAGATAGGCATTAGTAGTATAAGAAATAGCAGGACCGCATATAATTCTACTTTGGATTATAAAACTATGTCGTAGAAGGGTGCATGGAACGTTTGCACAAGAATATTCTTTGGCTAATATAATGTGCATGCATGTGAAAATTGTAAACCTATAGGTGACCCATATAAAAGCTAAACAACCCATATATGTGGGAATACATAATACATGTATGATGAATGTGAAATATTAATATGTGTCACACACATGACGGAATATGTGTTTTGCGGGGAATTATTGCGATTGTGAAAATTTTTTGTCTCGTATATTTCTTTCACATATATGTAGACATATATGTGACGATACCCATATAAATTATATGTCAGTACAAATTTTTTTACATAACTAATGTGGGTGCATGTGAACCTATAGGTGACATATATAATCCATACACATATATGATAAATATATAATGCATATATGACACATAATATTTATCATATATGTGTCATATATGTGACAAATATATGACACATGTATTTGTCACAGGGAATTATTGCAATTGCGCCGAAGTTGACCTTGGTGTTAGTTACAGTATACCGAGATGGTTTATCTGGCTGCAAACAGTCACTATTCTAAGTAGTAACCACTTGATAGTAAGTAACATAATCGGAAGTCGAACCCACGACCTCTCGATCGTAAGTCCGACACCCTACCGTTGCACCAGCCACCATCTACATGTAGTTTGTTATTTGTGCTGTTTTGTGCAGACAATCAGCCGGACCGGCATCGGTCGAAAACGGAGGAAAGCAACGCAGTAGAAAACAAAGCAAATAGCAACAGTTTAAAGACTGCAAAACACACATTGGGACTGATGAGTGATTCTGCCACTCGGAGGCCGTTAATATACATTGACGTCTTTATTGCTATAGCAACAGTATCGTTGTCAAGGTTACGGTACTGTTGTAGGTAGGAAGGTCTGTATACCTTGCATTGTCTGATTAACCGCTAAATTCTACCGGTGCGTCGTGTTGCCAACTCATTTTTGGATAAAAAAAATACCGAACGCAGTGTATTTTGTCGACAAAAATGCCATAGTTTCAAAAGAAATTATATACGACAAAATTATAATATCGTTATGTTTACTGCCATATGCCGAACTGTAATGCCGAACGGATGGCCAACATTAAGTTTTACTGGCCAATTTGAAGAATAACGACAAAATGTGCCAAAATGCCCAATTAAAATTTTTGCAGCTACGTTTATTTGAAATGCCAAATTTTACTTATTTGGAATTTTTAAATGTTAGTTAGCAACTTTTTTGATGCACGGCTGGTGCAATTCGCAGGCTAATTAAACAGTGCGAGGATAATGATGAAGCCATACCCATGCTAGTCTATATAATGTGTTATAACTACACCGTGTCTCAAAAAATACTAGGCCTACACCAAACTCTATCGATAATCTTGTCAATTCTCGACGGATTTTTAAAATTTTTTTACTGGCGCACTGTGCAGAAAATTTGGGACAAAACTATCACGAACCCACCACACCTAAAATGCGTCGCTACACTACCTTGTGAAATAGGAATGCTGTAAACTAGCGTGTTTTCGAGACACAGTGTAACTCCACGTCGACTTCATGTTTATGCTTGGCATAATTGCCTGCGCCGTAGATAGGAGGAAGTTGTGACAGCTAGGGGTCCGCCCGTTTGTATGCCTGTCTATTGGCTGAATGGGTCAAACAGTTACAAACGGATTTTGGTGAAATTTTGTGTAGGGGTTAATTGATTACGGCACATTTCTTTCAAAGATTTCGCCATTCACACATCTTGACATGAATAAAACACTGAGTACAGAGCTGTATCAAATAGAAGTGCACGATAATTTTTGTCGGTGAATGTTTTTGATATACGAACGTTTAATATTATTGTGTCGTGTGGTTAGGTTGTGAGAGATTTATTTTTGATCAATTTCGTCTTTTCTCCAGTCACATTACGTTTGTTGCATGATATGCTGATCCATATGCTGAGTTCGTGGTCTGTATAGGCTGTTTTCGTTTACACTTTCCTCCACCATTAATTATGCAGCCGTTTTAACAAGCCGTGTTATGTGTCTTGCCTGTCTGCCCGTCTGTCTGTTCGTCTGTTTCGTATGGTCTTCTAACGCAAAATTGAACGGACGTAAAGGCAAAAAAGGATGTGAACGTTTTTCAAGGCCGAGGTCACCGATATGTCCCAATTTTCAGTTCAGTGTTAGGGATGCGCAGCTTTAGAGGGACGGCCGCATAATGTATTGGCACTATACCAACTTATTTGTAGTGATTTCACGTGGTACGATTAGAATGAGCGTTAAATATGATTGTTAAATAAGGGTATACTGTTATGATCATTATAAGATGATCTCTCTGTTTGTGTTGCAACTGACTATGGTACACGAAGTAAGATTGGTAAGAAACGTGCCAGTGTAGGTCATAGGCCTAGCCTACCTGATTGTTAATGCAAGCAGCTAACAAGTTTGGTTTGCTTTAAATGATGTCAATGATAGTAAAAGCTTGCAAGTATTGTCAGTAGTTTCTATCTCCCCAAATTTGGAGTCGAAGTCAGGCGCAACTTTTCCCCACTTTAGGGTTTAGGGTTTCCCCAGTTTTGGGCTCAAGTTCCCCCATTTTAAACTTAAATCCCTCTTTTTGGACTTTTTTCCTTTCTAGGAAAAAAGTTTTCTTAAGGATGTAGGTTGAAAAAGAGGAGAAAGCAAAAATAGGGGAGAAGTTTTGTTAAGGGTGTAGATTGCTTAGTAAAAGCAGGAAATGGGAAGTTTTGATTTACATCTTTAGCAAAACTTTCCCTCTATTTTTCACTGGGCGCAAGCTGCGCCCACCAGATATAGGGATAGAAGCCACTGAGTATTGTAGATTTGTATGCATAATGGCCTGCTCAGTGTTCAGTCGGTGACACATTTTGTAGTGATCATTATTTTCTGTGTTGTGCATCCAATGCGTCCCTTCGTTTTTCGTACGCGTGAGCGTTGCACGTCATTTGTGTTCTGAGTAGGATTAATTATTGCATCCACCAGGGTGGTTATCAAATATCATCGTCATTTAAGTTTCGTTTCTCGTTTGCTGTTTAGTTTTCCAGTGCGATTGGTCAAACAAGTAAGAATGAATTCACGGTGACATTTTTGGAAAGGGCATATAGGCCTTGAAAGAAGGACAAAATGACCATTTTTCGGGTTTGAGTCACTATGCTACAGGAGCGTTGGATTATATCGTTTGTATGAATTGTCTGGACAATTGCGCTACAGGCAACAAAAAGTTGAGCGCATTTCACATTGAATATTTGTGTTATAAAATTAAATGAAATTTATTTGATGACAGCTTGTTCAGCTTTGTTGGACGTTTATACAGTCTGAGTGCCGTCTAGCGGTTAATTATTGTTTGAAATGGAATGCATAGCTATTGTCTACATTGTCATTTATCAGTAATAATACTGTTAATAAATGTGTTAGTTCGACTTACTAATAATCCAATATGTTGCCAATGACATTTAGTAGTCTATTCGTTACTTCGTCAATGCCCTGGCGACGAAGACGCGCTCGCCGCGTGCTGGCAGTCCAACTGCTGGACAGCAAATCTCCATTCTGTCACGGGCAAGTTTGTTCGCCTTGATCAGTGATAGTTTCGTCTCTGATTACTCTTCTTGGATGTTGTCGATCCACATTTTAAAGGCTTCTTCTCGATCTGGTTTGCCCAATTCGTCCATGCAATAATATATATTCGGGCACATTTCCTCACTTATATGCACTCAATGACCAAAGTAAGACAGCCTTCTTTTCCGTATTATCTCGACTATTCTCAGCTTGATGCCCAACTTTTTTAATGTTCACGTTCCGTCTTTTTTCTGAGTGAACATCTCGAATTCTTTGCCGCACATACATCTAGAAAACTTCCAGTTTCCTTTTTGTGCTATTCTATAGACCTATTACTCTGTGCTTATCCACAAAACGGACACTGCTGACCGCATTGGCACTCAACATGGTCGAGCTAGTGTGAACTTTGCGTACTTTCGAACATCACATTGTCACGATGTGAAATATGTAAGCGTATTTGTTTACATGAACTTCTGTAAAAGAACTCTGTAAGTTAACATTACCGACTAAGCAGACTACACAGATCAGTTTATACTAAGCATGCTGTGTTCTAAGGAAGTTTGCACCCTGCACATTACAGAATATCGACGAAGTTCAGTATAGGCCCTCTGCTTGAAAAAAGTCACTTTTTAGTTACAGTGTTAAATAGCGCCATAAATAAAAAAAGATTATCCTTGCGCACGCACATTAAGTGTCTGACTGCAGCGGTTAAACAGTATGTACTAGTGAAGAATCAGACACCAGAAAATATGGCTTACGAACTTCACCCAAAAAAGCTATATGCTAAAAGAAACAGATTGAGCAACACGAAAACCTGCAAAATACGAAAAGCGAGCTTGTATAGCCTAGTCTTTCCTTTTTCTGATTTTACAATAAGCGGTTTATGATAATTCACGATTTAGCTAGGCCTACTATTCATGTAGCAGCATGCGAGCAAAAACTGGCGCACAACTTTCGTACCTAAACCTACCGCGTGTGTGTCAATAAATACAAGAAATTTGAGCTAATGTTCATGAGACGCGCGAAAGCCTATAGCAGTTTCGGTTCAGTAGTTTAGCTGAAAATTGGGGTGTCTACGCTAAATTAATATACAAATACCAAATTCTCTATTTGGATCGCATAACGATAGTTCCGTGGCGCTACCTTGTGAATGATATAGACTTGTGTCGCAACCCGAAATCACCAAAAAAATTATAAAACCCCTTATTTTGGCGTTCAAGGTCATTCAAGGTCATTGAATTCGGCGCCAATCGAGAGCCATTGTACGACTTCCTATTAGTGATTAATCGTAACCTAGGCCCTATCTCGCACTGTTACTAAGATACAGCGACTTATTGGCCAAAAATCGCAAATTTTGCCCAACCTTTCTCATTTAGCGCCCTCGTTCGGGGTGACCCCTGTCGAATTTTGTTCTGTCAGTTCCTGAAACTAGAGTCTTCCAGGCAACCAACGGTGAAGATTTAGTGATTCTAGCTTGCACCGCTTTTGACTGATCCACCCATGTGACAGAGAGACAGACGGACGGACAAAATTGTGATGGCTAAGACGCGGTAAAAGCAGTAGCTGCTTTCGCGCGTAAAAAAGTATGCCTAGGCTTATGCTATAATACATACAAGAAATTTGAGCTAATGCTCACGGGACGCGCGAAAGCCTATAGCAGTTCCTGCCCGCAGGCAGTCACCCACCGCAGTACTAACCGGGCCCGGCATAGAATAACTTCGTTTTAGCCGAAAAGCGTTACCAACGACGCCACGCAACCAATGCCAGCACCGTGGCGCCGCCTTGTGAATGATTTTGTGTCGCAGTCCGAAATCGCCCGAAAAATCCATCAAAAATTCCTATTGTGGCGTTCAGGGTCATCCAGGGTCATTGAATTTGGCGCCAGTCGAAAGCCAGTATACGATTTCCTATTAGTGATTAATAGTAACCTAGATACAGTGAGATACAGCGAGTTATAGGCCAAAAATCGCAAATTTTGCCTACCCCCTCTCATTTAGCGCCCTCGTTCGGGGTGACCCCCTTCGAATTTATGGAAAAGCTTTACGGTTCCTGAAACTAGAGTCTTCCAGGCAGCTGATGGTGAAGATTTGGAGATCCTAGCTTAAACCGTTTTTGCCTGATCCACCCGTGTGACAGACAGACAGGCAGACAGACAGACGGACAGATAGAATTGCGATGGCTAAGACGCGCTGAAAGCATAGCTGCTTTCGCGCGTAACAACAGTAGCTAGGCTTAGAGCCGGCCACACTCGAGCCTTTACCACACAGCCTGGCGTATAATTATAGCAGTTCCTGTTCGCAAACTGTCAGTCTATCTCCAGCTGTTTTAACAAAAGACTGGTTAACAACGGTAAAATAACGACTTTAATGGGGGTACCGCTCTTTGATGCCTTCGTACGCAGATTTCCTTGAACCTAGAAAATCGAGACTTAGACTGTCGAAATTTACGTTCAATGCTAAAATTTTCATACGCAGTTTGTCTATGTCTATCTCAATTGGTCTCAGCGCAATTCGCTCTTGAAAAGTGTTTCGCAACCCAAAATCGCCAAAAAATCCATAAAACCCCCAATTTAAGCGTTCAAAATCATTTAAGGTCATTGAAATTGGTGGCAATCGAGAGCCAGTGTACGACTTATTAGTGATTAATATAGTAATGTAGGCCCTATCTCGCACCGTTACTGAGATACAGCGACTTATTGGCCAAAAGTCGCAAATTTTGCCCACCCTTTCTCATTCAGCGCTTTCGTTCGGGGTGACCCCTTCGAATTTATGGAAAAGCTTTACGGTTTCTGAAACTAGAGTCTTCCAGGCAGCCCACGGTGAAGATATTGTCATTCTAGCTTGCACCGTTTTTGACTGATCCACTCGTGTGACAGACGGACCGACGGACGGACAAGCAGACGGACAGAGAGAATTGCGATGGCTAAGACGCGCTGAAAGCAGTAGCTGCTTTCGCGCGTAAAAATATCGACAAGAGGACTTAATGTAATGCATAATTCGTTAGAATATTGCGAGGGCTGCACAAGGATTCACGTGGGCCTACGGCAATAGCGGCCGCATGATTCGTCCGACTATTTTTATATCTGCAGGCCGTTATGTTTATTACCCATCCTCATGCGCTTGCATAGGCTAAAAGGATAGGCATTTCCTCAGCTCTACTACTAAGCTATAGTCGTAGGCGCCGATCGCATGACGGGAAAATACAGCAGAGAATACTGGCGCAAATTTCACATTTAATCGAAAGTTTTACGCAGCTGTTAGACGTCGCTGCACAAGGCACATTTTTTTCACATGGAATCGTCGAACAATTTAATTTGAGACTGCGTTAGAGTCGGTTGAAAAAGTCACAGATTTCGGCAATATTGTTTGCGAGACAACACTGACCCGATGACCATGAGTAATCAGGTTAGTCGAAGTAGATAGCAATCGTCTGTTTTCTCAGTACACATAGGCTGTGTTCTCGTCGTAAGGTACGACAGTGTTATCAGCAGTGTCGTGGGTTTAGAAATTCAGCGGGACGGGAAGCTGCCAATTTCTGACAGAATTATGCCAGAATTATGAGGGAGAAGATTATGAATGCTCAAAATTTTCAATTTTGTCTTCGCGAAATTTTGCATTTTAACGAAATTTTTTTTGGCAAAAGATTTTTTAGACAATTTTCGGACAGCCTAAAATTTAGAGTAGGTTAGGCGTATACCCTCCGACAAAGACGCCACTGAGTGTCATAAGCCAATATAGCTTGTTAACTTTATTACAGTATGCTATTCATATTGGATTATTATCATATTCCAATAACCATGTTGATCTATTGGTCAACACTGCAGCTGGTTTCCATCTGGCACAAAATTGATGACATTTTTATAACGAAAATGCTGTGATACTAAGCTATTGGCCTAAAACAGGGGTAAGCTTACACGCATATTCTGGGTGTTACTAATTTTAATTGCTGATGGCTTGAGACAGCCATGACTTTAGTGTTTTTTTTTAGTTTTTTACTTGTTGCTTTTTATCAAACTAAAAGTGTTTATAAGTAAACAATCAGTTTAGCGTGACGCTAAACCACAGAAGTCCAGTGGCGTAGCAAGACTCCGGCCGCCCTCGGTTGTGATGGTCGAAGCTTGAAGACCCAAAGGCTGATGAAAGCAGAGATGAAGTTTTTGGGGAGGGGCGGCAAGCGTCAGTAACCGAATGTGCCATTTTTTAGCTTCAAATGTCAGGCAGGCGGGACAGAGAGTTGCAAATTTCGGACAAAAGAAATTATATGCACGCAAAATTTAGATTTTGCTCCTAAATTCTTTTGAACTGGGGGTTTCAGCTCCAAATTCTGCGTTTTTCATTAAATGTTCTGATAAGAATATTTTCCGACGTTTTTCTGAAAACCAAAAAGCTCGGATTGGCAATTGCTTCTCTTTGCTCTTCTCTGCCAGGACGCCGTAATGACAAGCGGGCTGTGTGATGACAGGAAATGCTGGAGACGTCATCATTCAGTGAGCTGAGTGGTCTAGAGCGAATGCCGGCTGGCGGCGGCGGTAGCTTTGGTAAGATGTATCGTGCGTCTCATCAGCGCCTTGGCTCAGTCATCTACAAAAAACTTCGTGCTGTCGGCTTCGTCGGCATCAGCGATAGGTCAGTGCAGTGCGTCTATTACGTGCTGCAAGTGGACTCGGGGGCAGAATGGCAAAACATCGTATCTACAGATGACTATGACAAAACGACCTAACTACAAACTACAGAGTTCTTCGAAATGCCATTGACATTTTTTTCAATACATAACGAAATGTAGCAAACACATATTGGCGTTATTATTATTAACAGAGTTTACAAGAACATCAAAAACATTGAGAATTATCGTTTATTACTTACTACAAGTGCTGCTTATCGGAAACGTAAAGTTCTTTCGAGCTTAAAGGCCAACAAGACGGCACTGATCTCCTTTAACTTTCGTCAGTTCTCGTAGTCAGCCATACGTCAAACTGCTAGACTGCGCACGGATAAAGGCTAAGGCATCGCGCGGTGTGCCTGTTTAAGCTTGAGCTTTCGCTGCTACTCATTTCATTAATCCACGGAGGGATGGTCAGGCTAAACTGACGTGGAATCTTTTTCTCAATATGCGTAAATAAGCAAACTAGGTTTATTTGAAATCGGGGCGCGATAAAAGCAGTATCTTCGTTCACAGGCGCGAGCGATCCCTGAATTTTTACACTTTAAATAATAAAATTCAAGTTATCTTAGCTGTCGGACGCTGAACTGTCCAGCGCAAGACGAGCATCGAACTATCAGGCCTAAGCTTTAGAGCGAGTTTTCGTGCAACTGTAGTTTTTATACGACTTTCGCCGTGGTGTCCGAAACTGCAGTTTACCGTTATTAGCTATTCGACAATAATTGCGCACAATGTTTAATCGCATTAAGATTTTTTCGGAAGTGAATGGCAGATTCTAGCGTGAGATGAATTAGCATGCTGTTGTAGAAGTCGCGGTGAACTGATGCGGGAGGCGCAGAGATGCACAGTGCAGCATCACAACGTTGTCTCACTGCTGGCAATTGTACTGGAGCCGCCTCAAAGATACGGCTTGCTGTTTGAGTACGCCGAATACACATGTATGCTAAACTTCATTCACGATAATCACGTAAGTTTGCAATCGAACAGATTCTCTACCACCGCATCTGTAGACAAGAAATTTGAGCTAATGCTCACGAGACGCGCAAAAGCCTATAGCAGTTCCTGTTCGCAAACTGTCAGTCTATTTCCAGTCATTTTGTCGCGACTTTTACGAAGGTACCGCTTTTTGATGCCCTCGTGCGCAGGTTTTCTTGAACCTAGAAAATCGAGACTTGGACCGTCGAAATTTACGTTTAATGCTGAAAATTTCATATGCAGCTCGCAGCTTGTCCATGTCTATCTCAATTGGTTTCGGCGCAATTCGCTCTTGAAATGTGTCGCGCAGTTCGAAATCGCCAAAAAATCGATAAAAACTTCTATTTTAGCGTTCAAGGTCATTCATGGTCATTGAATTCGGTGCAATCGAGAGCTAGTGTACGACTTCCTATTAGTGATTAATAATAACCTTAGGCCCAATCTCGCACCGTTATTGAGATACAGCGACTTATTGGCTAAAAATCGCAATTTTTCCCACCCTCCTCTCATTTAGCGCTTTCGTTCGGAGTGACCCCCTTTAAATTTATGGAAAAGCTTTAAGGTTTTTTTCCAGGCAGCCGACGGTGAAGATTTGGTGATCCTAGCTTACACCGTTTTTGACTGATCCACCCGTGTGATGGACGGACAGACAGACGGACAGAATTGCAGTAGCTGCTTTCGCGCGTAAAAAAGTAATGTGGGTATTATAGTGGTAGCGGTAGCTCTACAGCTGGTAACAATTAAAAAGTTTAGTAAAGGTTAAAGGTTAAAGGTCGCATATAGCTCTTAATGAGCGAACCCATTTCAGAGCTACAGAGCGTCACTTGTCATATGGGATCACACAGTGTTACCTGCCACCCAACAGAGGTGAACGCGCTCCGCCTTAACCCCAGCCAGATAGGCCGGTACTCGATTTACCTACCCCGGAGGGATGGAAGGCTGAGTTGACCTAAGCGGTTGGTTTTATCCCGAGATGGTTTACCTGCCCACAGGCAGTCACCCATCGCAGTATTAACCGGGCCCGGCGTACAGTAACTTCGCTGATCGGATCAGACGCGTTACCACTACACCACGCCTACCGCCAAAACTGATCATTAACTAATGAACAATTTCGACGAAATACTAAACTGTGGTTATTGTCTAAAATACCGGTGTTTTCATTAATAATGGTTGTCACTTTCTGAGCTAACACAACTCACAAATGAAGTAAAATACAATCAATAAGTATTTTTCATTTAGTCTTATATATAGGCGGACAAAAATGTATCTGGACATTTTAACAATATTTTGCAAACACAGTGTTTTCTAACTGCTGCGACTTTGGTCGCAATTTAACGATTAAATTTCTTCGAATCATTGTAGGTTTAAATATCTGCTCGTTTACAGCGTAAGAGTTATTTCGTTTTTTCTGTGCATTTTGCTGCTCAGCCGACGCTGAAATTGAAACTGAGTCTGTGCGGAGATGTCATAGCCGGCATGAACTTTCTGCACACGCGCGACCCGCCGATCATTCACTGCGACCTGACGATAGCGAACGTCGTCGTCGACCAAGCACATGTGGCGAAGGTAATAACAGGATTTCAACATGTCCTGAAAAGTTCCGGATTTTTACTATAATTTTTCAGGCCCTGGAAAGTACTTCGAAATAAGTCTGATCCTGGAAATTGTATCTTAAAGCCTTAGAAAGTCCTGGAAAATAAGAACCCTGGAGAGTTTATGAATTTATAGTCAACGCCAAGAAGAACTTAGCCAAACAGCCTCAACTTAACCTTTCATCCCTCCGGGGTAGATAAATTGAATACCGGCTGCCTGGCTGAGGTTAAGGCGCGTTTACCTGTGTCTGGTGGCAGCTAGGTAACACTGTGAGATTTCGTATGGCAGGTAACGCTCCGTAGCCTTGCGATGGGTTTTCTATAAAGAGCTGTACACGAACTTTAATTTTCATTTGCTGTATGACAGGTGTGCGACTTTGGCTTGACACTGTGGAAGCAGTTGTCACGTGACCAAGTCGTCCCAGCATGCATTATTCATGTACCCCCTGAGCACCTAGCAAACATCAACAGGCGACCGTCAACCAGCTACGACGTCTATGGCTTCGCGATTTTACTCTGGGAAATTCTGACTGAAGAAAGACTGTTCCAATTCGGTAAACACCGTTAGCTGTCTTCTGCGTAGTTAAGACCTAAAAATAGCACTGTCGTTCTGCTGTTAATTTTGCCTGCGTATCTTGAACACTGAAACATCAGTTAAGTCAAATAATTATACCGCGATATGCGTTAAAACCGAATAGGCCGTACTAATAGGCTTACTTTACTATTTCTACATGCCAAACATCCAATCTCAAGAAAAACAAAGCAAACGAGATAAGCTCAGCCATAAGCGCTGCACGAATGTTATTGGTAGACTGTATGGTGACTGGAGTAGTTTGTACTAATGATGTATAATGATGTGGATGAATACAGCGGCGAATGATCGGCAGATAATAGAAGCCGTGAGGGAAGGTCAGCGTCCGGACATGTCAGCCATTGCTGGCGTTCTGACGTCATCCAGTGACGTCATCAGTGACGTCATCACCAGGTGCTGGGCTCAGGATCCCGACCACAGACTGACGTTCGCCGGTAAGTCAGATCAAATCAAATCGGATATGACTTTTACGGCCAGCAGTATATGTTAATGACATCAATTACTGTAGTGTTAATATAAAACGTTGTAAAAGCGCGAATATTATGTATAAAAAACTGCACGCAATTTATTTGTTGCATAAACACTGATGTAAAACAGCAAAAATCAAAAACCATAAGCACAATCTAAGGTATTGTTAAAGTATTGTATAATTAGCTGCAGACCGCGGGTCCATTATTGGTTCACTGATGCGGGCAAATGGCAAAGGATAAACCATGGACAACTCCATAATAGCAATTTAGACGTCCTTGGATAAGCGCATAGTGCGCTGCGGTATCATTAGCTCACGCCAATCAGGTGACACTTCTGACATTGTAAAGCGCTTCTGAGTACAGCTTTTGGCCGTCAAAACGACGAAAGGTGTACTCAACAACTTTGTACCGTCATTCTCGCTTAGTAGGCTACCCTAACACAGCGTCGTTGCTGTTGAATATTGCAGAGCTCGATCGAACGTGGAGGAACCTTCTGTCTGGGAAGTTTGAAGGTAATGCTATAATTATACACATCGATGTATTTTTCTACAGTGCGTTTCATGTACACCCCCAGCGTTTCAGCCTGTTACGAGAAGAATAGCTTAGCAAAAATTATCTAGTCTAAATGGATAACACAATCAGTAACTAGACGAAGTTGTCTGAATTAGTCCGTGTTTTGTTCACGAGACTGAGTTTCAAAGTCGTTGATAACTATGACAGAAGTAATCATTATAGGCCTAGCGACTACTTCGATGTTTTGTGGCAAGTCACGTGGCCTTATAGTAAGCGACGTAATAATTGAGCAATGTAATTACAGTAATAATTTGTAGAAAACTGCTAATACGTATGCAACGCTGATTTACCACAGAAAGCCCGATCCTACTACTGCTTTGACGACATTGCTATAAATCAGTGACGCACTTTGTTAGTAGTCTGTACTGGATCTGACTATGCAAACAGATCAGCAACAACACTCGTAAAAAGCAGGCCTATCTGAAACAGTGGACATTAAATCGAGAATAGCGTTTTAATAACACGCGTTGTCAATGATGACTTGTACAGGTGTGCTGAAAGTGACAGAAATGAAATTATAATGAAATGATACGAAACGAAATAAAACTTAATGAAATCTATCAGTCAGTTTAGTTCAATTTAATTCAATTTGGTTTATTTAACTTCGTTTGATTTCATTCTATTTTATTTCTGTCGCTTTCAGCGCACCTTGACACGTCGCATGAGGCGTGCCAATGAAAAACGGAACGTTGTTGAAAGACTGGATGTACATAGTGTTTATCGCTTTGTTATGAAATGAAAACAGACGATAATCTGAACAAGGAGACAGCGATGCCAGTCAAATCGATGATAAAAACACCGGAAACACCAATGACGTCATCATCTACGTCATTATCATCATCATCATCATTATCAGCATCAGTGGGGGTGGTGTCAGGGGTGACTGCCAGACCGATGCAGTCTCAACGAGATGACCAAAAAATTGACCATTTGACTTCACCAGAGTCGCATGTAAAAGCCAATCGGAACTCTGACAGGTTACAGTCTGCCGACTTAACGTGCAATCACAGAATGTTTGAATGACAATCATCCGTTACTGACGTAATTATAATTTTAAAGGTGTGCTCGAAGCGATAGAAATAAAATAAACTATAATAAAAGCCGCAGCTCAGTTTATTTTATTTTATTTTATTTTATTTCTGTCGCTTTGAAACCCTAATAAAGCTATTAAGAATAAGGTCCTCTTAACTTCATACAATCGGATGCTCATATTGTTTATTTTTGTACCATCACAATGCTTGTGCGAAATCTGATGGCAATTTGCAGCTCCGTTGCTGATGTATTAATTTTTAGACTTAGTCAAAAATTAAAATAATAATTACATTTCGTATTAAAAAGCATTGACAAAGAAAAAAATTGCTAAGATTGTAGAAAATTAACTATTTCAGTTAGTTTAATTTGACTAAACTTTCGACAATGCAAAGTTTGTGCATTTTTAAACGTTTGGATTGCACTTTGAACAGAACAGCCAAAAAAGAAGAGATACTGCATGACATTCAAATAGCGTCATCGGATGTATGTCGAAACTTATTATTTTTACATACGAAAGTAAAATACGTTTTTAAAGTTACTAGCAATTCAAACTGTTTGTTGTAGACCTAATTTTGCTGTTGGAACTTTATAGGTCATCGTGTCGGAACGAGTCTAGGCCTACTCAAGAAAGCTTTCGTTTCTGGACTGTGAATTTGGAACGCAGACAGCAGACGTAAGTACTGAATTTTATTAACATTTATAAATATTTGGTTATATCTAGGAAACAATACAGGCATAATTATCAATTTCATTATTATTATTAATTAGCAACAGTATTACTGTTGCATACATATTATTGAGTTATCAGTTCCAGGACGAGTTTTCGCGGCTCGCCATGCAGTCGTAGTCTACGATTTACACCCCGTTTACACGATCGAGCAAACATCGAGCAGACGTCGAGCAATTAGCACGTTTATTTTGAATACATTTGCTCGACGTATGCTCGATGTTTGCTCGATCGTATTACACAACTTTAGCCGAGGTATCCGACGCATGGCGAGCCTTCAAACTACTCATATCAGCTATTTGAGCGAATTGTTCTGTAGTTTGTTTGAAACAGCTGAATGTAATTTGCTGCTGGAGCTAGATGGACTCGCAAACGTTTATGAATGTTTAGAATATCTGCATGAAACAGTGAACTTAATAATTTTGTAGATGTTGCTTACGGAGACACACAAGGCGTGCTATATATTTGCAAAATGTGACAAAATTTACACCATGTGAACGGGATAGGTCTGTCTGACAGATTTAAATCGCTTTTCGCTTGCTTATTACCAATTCATAACACAAGTTTTCGCAGCATACATATCAAATTATGTTGTCTGCGTTTATTACATTTCATAACTGATTTCCGAGACATTTGCGCATTAGGCCCTATGCAGATTTACACAGACAACTCCCAGTAGACCCTCGGTTTGATTTCTGGCACCCAAGTTTCTAAATAATACGGTAATCCACAACTGAACTTCTGCAACAAACATAAATAGAACAAACATAAATACGATTTATAATGTGGTTGGCAGACTTCAATTTACGTCAGCAATCGTTTAAATTTAGCGACGAAGATATTATTACATTTCGTGATTTTCTGGTTAAGCTTATTAAAGCGTTTAACCCATAGCTCGCTGGGCACTTCAAAACCGAAACAACTTTGATATTATTATGCAATATCTGTGTTATTTGTTTTAAATAACTTCACGAGTAGTCTGTTGATAAATGACTGTATGCTATCGTCACAGTTTAACGACGTCAGTGCTATTTCATGAGCCTGAACATTGGCCAGGACGACAGTGCAGCCAGCTACAGTATCAGTGGACAGAAGACCTTCAGCTTGTCGCTGATGAACAGGCAAGAACACGACTCAAACCGTTTTTACGCGCGACAACAGAATACTTTGCGCTTTTTAGCTATAGCCTAGGCGTCCGTCCGTCCGTCCGCCTGTCTGTCTGTGTGTTCGTAACACTCTGCAGCCTTAGCAAAACGGTGCGAGCTAGGATCACGAAATCTTTACCCCAAGGACTAGTTTGTATGACAAAATTTTGCACCTCTTAGAGGGGTATCAACGTCGATGACTTTGAACGACCTTAAACCACTGAAATTAGTTAGAAAATCAAAATTGATCTAAGCATTTACCAGAGCAATAGTAAACGGTGTGTCGATTTAATTCGCTGTTTGAAAAAGTTAAGCTAACTGGACGTCAGAAACTTAATTAAGAATAATGACACATATGTATCTCGCTTAGTCACACACGGCTTATACGTTGACATAATTTAATAAGATTTCATTCGGTTTTGCAACTTTCATGTTCAAACATGTTCAAGCATGTTTAGACTCACCAGGGTCAACCATTGCGTGTGTCACGACTGCGGCAGTATACTGCTACTAATGTTGATGTCTACAGGATCACAATGATGATATCGAGGTCGAGGACGGGTGGATAATCGGTAGAGATGCTCAGAGTCATCACCCGCAAGTCACTGCGAGCTTCACCGACCCAGCAGCAGGAGTTGTGCTTAGTGGAGCCGCCGTCGCGGCGGCTGATAGAGCAAGCAAAACGTCATTGACACAACCTCTATCTGATGACGATGGCGGTGGCGTGGACTCGGTTCAAATACTTCGTGTAGACCCAGACCGCTGGGTCGCCGTGTCATGCACTGCCGACACCGTCATTGTAAGTCTACACATCCGTAAATGGCGGCGACCAAGAGCTTCTATCTCCCCAAATCTAAAATGAAATTCAGACTTAAGTTTTTCCTTTTATTCTTTCCCCTTCTTTTTTCCGCACTCTCATTTACCAGTATTTATTTTTTTTCGTTCACTATTTGCCTTAAGTTTTTCTCCTTTTTTTCTCTTTTGTTTTCTGTTCCATCTCTCTTTCCTTTCGCCTTAACCTTTCCGGGGCCCCACGTCCTTAATTCAGCTATGATGTCTGGGAATTGCTGTAAGCTTCCTAAGCGGATCCGGGCGGAGCTCGGCCGCCAGACGACTGACTGATGCTTAACTGCACGAGTTCACGTGAACTTGGAGGAAGTATATACCTGACGTCTGGTGACCCGACGACAAAAACCTGGAAACAGTAATATAGTCTTAGTTTTAAGAAACAAGGTTAAGGATAGAGTTAAGATTAAGGTTCGGAAGTGTGACAGACAGGGTTAGGGATTAGAGTTCGGGATAGGGCTAAGGTTTGGTATAGAGTTAGGGTTAAAAATTATGGATTAGTAATAGGGATATGGTTAGAATTAGTGTAAGGTTTAGGTTAGGGTTCGTGTAGTGGGCTATTTTTGACGTTTCAGGTGTTTGTCGGTTTAGGTTTCGTTAGGAAACCGACCTGACTGCTGGCGGCCTACAAAAATTAGTTTTCAGATCATAATAATGAGGAAATCACAGAAGTTTTGATTTGCACCTTGTAAAAACTGCAGTACTATAATGTATCAAAAGTGTAAAAAATAAAATTCGTTTTATTTCTACAAAATTCGTAAAAATTTGCACGATTAAAAAAATTCAGTTTTCTATAAAACGAATTTTCGAAGTGTGCTGATGGATTTGCTGTTGAGGTGCATGACGACACGGTATCTACGGACTACGTGAACCTACAGACTCAGCTCGACTATCTGTACCCAACTACCAACAGAGAGGGGCATGCTCAGACATGTTCAGACACGTTCGGACATGTTCAATTTCAAGTGCAACGGAGAAGCAGCACATCCGACGCTAAGGGCCGACTGTGCGGCGTCGCTCAGGCACTGGCGACGTCCATGGGCAGTGAGCCAGCGGAGCAGACGCTGATCGATAAAGCAAAGATGAAGGAATGTCTCCGCAAATGTCTGAAGCAACGCTTCTTCTCGCTGTTCTCGCGTCGTCGCTCGTCACACAGGTGTCTGTTGACGAATCCACCAGTTTCGTTTTTCATTCACTCATTTTTATTCATTTCACTTGACTTAAACAGTTTGGGTCTACGATATACAGCTAGGCCTTACAGACAAAAAAGTATAAAAATACAAAACTAAAAATGCTAGTAAGAAGCAGTAATAATACGTCTAGCATGCTAGGAACTAGAAAAAAAAACAAAAAATGAGCTGTTGTTTACGAGACGCGCGAAAACCTACAGCAGTTCCTGTTCGCAAACTGTTTATCTCCAGCCATTTCGTCGCAGTTTATTTTTGGAGTGTGTGCTGCAGCCGAAAATCGCAAAAATCAATTTTAAAAACCCTTTTTTTTGAAAGTTCGGGGTCTTTCGAAGTCATCGATTTTGACTGAAAAGCTCGTCAATGGTGCTTTTTGTGATAAGCAGCATGCACATGCAACCGTTTTGACGTAAGACTGGCGAACAACGGTAAAATAACGACTTTTTCGGGAGTACCGCTCTTTGATGCCCTCGTGCGCAGATTTCCTTGAACCTAGAAAATTGAGACTTGGATCGTCGAAATCCACGTTCAATGTTGGAAATTTCATACGCAGCTTGTTAATCTTTATCTCATTATTGGTTTCGGCGCAATTCGCTCTTTAAATGTGTCTCGCAGCTCAAAATCGCCAAAAAATCCACAAAACCCCTTATTTTGGCGTTCAAGGTCATTCAAGGTCATTAAATTCGGCGCCAATCGAGAACCAGTGTACGACTTTCTATTAGTGATTAATAGTAACCTATAGGCCCTATCTGGCACCGTTACTGAGATACAGCAACTTATTGGCTGACAAACGCAAATTTTTCCCACCCCCTTTCATTTAGCGCTTTCGTTCAGGGTGACCTTTATCGAATTTATGGAAAAGCTTTACGGTTTCTGAAACTAGTGTCTTCCAGGCAGCCGACGGTGAAGATTTGGCAATCCTAAATTGCACCGTTTTTGACTGATCCACCCGTGTGACGGACGGACAGACGGACGGACAGAATTGCGATGGCTAAGACGAGCTGAAAGCAGTAGCTGCTTTCGCGCGTAAAAACCAACTATAAACAAAGTCATCATGAAAAAACTATTAGAATAAAGAGTCTGTGCGAGAGTTGCAAATAAAGCTTGTGTGGTAGAGATAATCTGAAATCTATTTTTGAAGCCAGAAGACGAAATTTCGTCTGCGAATTGCTTGATTCACGCAATTCATTAGTTAAAGTGTGCTATATTGCTTACGTGTTGCATTAGTGGTGTGTTATCTCTTTGTATTTTCTGCCTGTCTCTGTCTTTTTTGTACACTGCACTGTAATTGCTTTAGTTATCTTTATAAACTTTAGTTCGTATGCAAGAAAACGCATCATTGACATTTAATGTTGATATGTGAATACAGTGACGGAAAGAGCAACCCGTCAGATCATTGCAGTGTGACGTCATCACGATTTAATACAGGTAAGAATAGAATAGCATCTAACAAGGTAGAATGATAATAACGATTACGGTACTGTCATATTATTAGAATTTGACATGCAATGTTTGCAGCTTAGCAGCGTGCCATTTTTTTATTACTTGTTGGAATAATAATTATAATGAATAAACAATAAAATAATTAGACAATGCACCGCACAATCTATTGACCGCTCTACGACGTCGTTTGACGCCCGCGCCCTTTTTCGCGAATATCCGCATAAATTTTGTAATAGAAAAAAACCAAAGCTTTTACAGGAACTGCGTTTTGTTACTGATGGGAAAGGTCCCGTCTTTTCAAATTTTTGTAATGAGTTGGAAAAGAGGCAGAGTTTGTACGTGGCTCGTAGGGTGTGTTTAAACTGCAAACTCCGGTCCTATTTTTGTCCTTTGTAAACTGAAGTTTACCAAATTGCGTGGTCTAGGCGAGAGACATCTCTTAGTTTGCAACGTCGTTTTCCTGGTATCTTGTTCTATTCCAGATATATTCGCGATCAAAATTTGAAATTGGACCAAATTTGGACGTTTTGGTGCCCACTCAAAGAATTTGGAGAGCGGGAGGGAAGACCAGTGTTGGCTGCCATCCGACAAAGGTGAATTCGCCCTGTCTTAACCCCAGCCAGACAGGCTGGTACTCGACTTATTTAACCCGGGGGGATACAAGGCTTAGATGATCGCGGTATCGATATTTACTTGGATGGTTTATCTGTCCCCCGACAGTCACCCATTCGAGTAGTAACCACTTGATAGTGACACGACCGGGAGTCGAACCCGGGACCTGGCGATCGTAAGTCCGACACCCTGCCGTTACGTCACCAAGCCACCAAGCATGATATTTATGTTGCGTTGTAGCCGAAAACAACACGGGTCCGAGGAAATTACAACAAGCGCCTGCGAACAGCGGCGGCGACTTCCTAGAGAAAATGCGCCAGCAAACACCTCACCGACGACCTTGATATGACCTTGATATGCCCTTCAGATGGCGTGCAGACATTCGTTGCTGCATAAATATTGTGTGTTAAGTCAGGCGGCGCAAGGGATGTTGTGCACGTGTACCCTTAGAGCTAAGATGAAACGAACAAAATTTATATCAGCTACAGACATTTTCAGTGCTTTTTCATACCCAAAAATACGTTTGAAGCCCGGGCTTCGCCCCGGACCTCGCTGGAGTAGCTGACAGGGCTTTCCAGATATCCTAGCTGGTGGGGAGCAGGCTCGCTGCCCTTTCTCCAAGAATTCCTCCCCGCTTTTGACCTTCGACCTCGATGTTTTGCTGTTCGGGCCTCTGGTCTTATATGAACCACCCATCTTGCTCCGATTTCTGGCTATGATTATAATAATCAAATTAAGGCTTAATTCTGTCGTGTGTGTTATTTTTTGCGCTAATATGACATTTTATTTTACTTGATTTACAGTTATTATGTCTAAAATTTCAGACAAATCTGGCAAGTTTTTGTTGAACATATAGCTATCTGTTTTGGGGCCAACTTTTTATTAGGTCATCGCTTTTGTGCAGTACGTAGGTTTGCTGGATAACTGCAAATTACATAAGCAGAATGTGCAGCTTTGGACGCGACATTAATTCTAAAGATTTACGGCACTGCGAGACGTCCAATAAATTCGACAGTGTAACAGCATTAAAATTGCTCACAAGTTTTTTCACAAGTTAGAACAACAAATACAATCGCTGTCTACGCACTGCAAAAATTGTGCGATATATTTAATTATTTATCAAGTTTCCTGCTCAAAGTTGACAACAGTACTGTATGTTCTACAAAATGTGTCGTTTTAGCTGATGCAAGTAGTTTTTGTTTTAAGAAACTTTTGTATAATAAATTTAATAATTAATAGAGTATCGGTCTTAATGCATAGCATAACCTGATTGTGTCTTTAGGCCTACACAAAATACCCTATACACAAAATATACACTGTGTCTCAAAAAAAAGCATGTGACTACATTTTTTGCAATAACTTGAACAATGAATGTCCGATTATAATAATTTTTGGCACACTTATTAATGAGACTATATGTCATCGAATGGTGGTTTCATTTCCCACCTCATCTATTTAGTGCAACTGTCTTACCTTGGGAAAATGGCAAAACCTACAAATGGTAAATTTTGCCTCATCCAGCTGCTGCAGCGGGAGACACCCGACTTCATCGGTCCTGACCTCT
>Ga0209367_1001000_pt1 | contig 32753 bp, 18 predicted proteins | sample WorMetLIZISLAND2_FD_187412 | JGI IMG/M metagenome (GOLD analysis project Ga0209367, IMG submission 187412) | Marine gutless worms symbiont microbial communities from Max Planck institute for Marine Microbiology, Germany - Olavius geniculatus... ... | reverse complement strand
CAAAATAAAATAAAGTAAAATAACATAACAGTTTAGAAACATAGGTCTATAATTTAAACAATTAGCAAGCAATCAATAAATTATTTTAAAAGAATGTAAAATGACAAAGATGAGATATGACAGCGGCGTATTTTAATCTAAGGGGGCGTTATCGATCGCTCGGTCGGTCATTCCGCATTCCGCGTATTACCCACCGTTCCGCAGCCTACTTCCGCAGAATTCATTCCGCAAATTACTTTCCGCATTTCCGCAAATTACCAACACCCTAAATCCACTTCAACTTTTGACTTTAGCTGAGCGAAAACATGGCGACTATTTACAGTCCTATACGTACAGATAGTTTAGTAAATTAAAACAGCCTGGTACCAAAAATAAACGCCGTAATGGCTACACAATGATGTAAGACGTTACGTAATTACGTCATTTGCGTGCGCGGCGCAATTAAATAAGCAAGTCCTAGCGTAACTGGTTGATTTATTTCTTGTTCGGTTTGCTGGTTTTCCACCATTTTAATCGTTTTGGTCTAAGTCAGTAGGGTTAGACCAAAGTTTAGTTGAACTTTGGTTTAAGTACAGACTTCAGCATTCAGGTTTAGCTTTGGCTCAGTGAAAAGGCTCAGCGAAAGTTTAAGTCAAAAAGTGAAGTTGCCCAATAAGTCTGCATATAACATGCCAGCCTGGTAGACACCGTACTCTGGTACGACCAAGTATCACAATGGACAACAAACAACAAGCAACGACGGACCATTTCTCAATAAAACATTACAAAATGCAGCTAAAGAATTAGGTGTTAAAACGAGACGAGAAAATGAATGTCTGGTGAGGAAATTGCATTGCTAAGATAGACGCATGGTGGCCATGTCGAACTAACAACACTGGGACTATGCAGGATAGACACAAGGCTATCGACATGGCTTCAGTGCCTGCTTATAATCTATTAACAACTAGTGGGCAAGAATTGGTTGATTGTAATTAGTTTTTTTTGTAATTTTACTTGCTATTATATTTATATGGCTTTATTATTCTATGACATTTCATAGTCTCGTCATCGTTATTGGCGCCTCAGATTCAGCTTGCTGACATTAAGCGCCTTACAAGTGACTATATTATTATTATGATTATTGTCATCATTTTACTTCATAGCAGCAACAACAGTAACGTAATATAAGAAAATGCAACAAGAACGCATCAAAAGCTAAAATAGCTAATATGAGGACTCGCCTCTAATCAGGTATAAAATTATGCAAATGATTAAGTATACATAAGAAAACAAGAGTCACTGCTTGAATTTTTCAGAAAAACATATGGAGTTGTGTGTCACTCAAGCAGTTGCCAGATACACCATCCAATGCTGCTTTCTTGTAGCTTGTGTACATGTACTTGTAACTTATTGGGCTACTGTAGACTGTAGAACTTTGCCAGATGTTGTGAGTGGTTGATGCTATATTTGTTTGCTCAGACGCAGCCTGCTGTTTCAAGAATCAAGCAGTTGTTGAGTGAACAGAATGACATGGTAATTTATTCAATCATTTTTTTTATTTTGGAATGTTTGTTTTTGTGCAGCTGTCTTGGATCGTTTATTTGCAAAGTATTTTATGTATATGAAGCGTTGCGGTTGAAAATGAATTGTGATTTTTTTGCCATAGTGTTTGCAGTATTTTGGTACTTTTTGTTGGGCATCATGAGGGGCTTCTGGCATCTAAAACTAAATGCTGCAGCAGTCTGTGGAGATCATTGGGAACATTTAGCTGTGTTAAAATTGACACACATAGTCCAGTTAAACAAAAGCGTGTTATCGTAGCATAGTTATACATTACTTACTGCAGTTATTGTAAGTATTGCAATCATTGTAACTCTAGGAAAGTGAACTGGTTGTTCACAAGCTGTACTTGATATTTTATTCAATCCAGTGGCTTTAGTAGAGTGAGTGTTAGGCATGAGTGTGGCAGATGGAAAGAGGTGATCTTGTGGTTAACATCTGTAGCAGCAGCCATCAATTGTATTGCTTATGCTTTCAACATCTGTCTCAGAAACTACAGCTATATGGCACTTTATAATTATGTGCATTATTATTATTATTATTATTATTATTATTTTAAGCTTTGAGCTGCATATGTAATGTTATCATGCAGGTGGCAATGCGTGTTGGCACAAAACGTCGAGGCTGCAATGGCCAATCTTACACTTTGGAGTATGCCTCAGAGAAGTCTAAAGATGATGAGGAAGTCAATCAAGATGGTAAGCAGTGAAATTACATTGTTTGGAAATGCATACCAGTAGTCTAGTTATTAATACCAGTAATTCTGATCTTTATTATTTGCATTTTTTTTCTTAAAAATGTGAAACAAAAATCAGTATACCAGTACATGACATTAGTAGGTGTGCATCAGTGTGCAGAGATACCCTAAAAATCTATAGCACACACTTAATATAAGCACAATTTAAAGACACATGTACAGTGGACACATAAAAGAATGTGGTTAAGAAGAGGCGAATTAAGAATTTTGCAGTATTTAAAAAAACAAAGATAGATATTGACTGTAAATCACTTAAAAGTTTATGTGGGAACTAAATAGGTTTTTAAACACTCATTCCAGACACTTACAGAAGGGAACATCAGCTCTCAGTAAATGCTTTATAAATTATTTTTTAGCTGTCAGATTTAGTACACTGGGTGAGCAGATACATGACTGACTGACTTACTGGTTAATTTGGTGACAGCAAGTAACACATTTCTTGGTCAAATGATATCTCACAAAACGAGCGAGGAAGTGGATGAATTGTTGACTGGCACATTCTCATTGAAATCAGGTTGCCCAAACACATCGAAATCCTGGAAAAGTCTGAAATTTCCAAAGTAATCAAGGAAAGTTGGGGAAAACTGGAAAGAAGGAAAGAAGATTAATGAAAGTATAAACATTACTCTTATTAGCACTATATGATTTTATTTCACACTTTCTTTTTTTATAAATTTTTTACTCGCTATCCTTGCATATCATTCTGCAACTAGGCATGTGTTGTTTTCAAAATATGACTGGTACGGTTTTTAGTTCAGTTTTTTAAAAGGTGCGGTTTTTGGTATGGTTTCGGTTTTTACCATCTGATGTTTGGTGTTTAGATAAAAAAAAACTGCAGATTTCAAATTTGCATTGATACTATTGTCTGCAGTAACCATCTCTTATTGTGCATATGACATCAGAAATTATGCAGACTACTTCATGTGCTGACTGCTGTAATGGTTCAACAAATTGTCGGTCAAAGTGTTTTGAAACTAAGCCTAGAGAAAGCCGTTATGACAGACATGAAAAGTGTGAAAAGTGTAAAAACTATCTGAAAACCAGTGGTTTGGTTTATTAAAAACTGTCAGTTTGGTTTTTAAAAACAGAACCCTGGAAACCAAGTTGTCGGTTTTCAAAATTTAACGTCAGTTTGGTTTTGTTTTAGAAAACTGAAAACCAAAATTTTTCATGGATTCCAGACACCTTTATCTGTAACCATTACAATGTCAGCCACAATTCAGTAAGTGATAAATCCTGAAAGCACAGAGGCGACTTGGCCTTTTTTTAATTAACATGAAGCAACAACTGTTGACCATAGTGTTAAACAGTATATTGATGAATCTTTGCCTGCACTACTGGTAAAGTCAGGGAATTTTATTTGGTCTGAAAAGGTGTCACCGTCTAAAATGAGTTGGTTTTTCTTCATTGTTGCAGCTTTTGTGGAACTCAGTTACATATGTCACAACCTAAACTGTCATTTCTATTTTTTATTGTCCTGCATGACATGACAATGTGTTTGATGTTTGAAGGTGTGAAAATTTTCATTGATCGGAAAGCCCTGATGCATGTAATTGGCACTGAAATGGACTATGTTGAAGATAAATTGAGCAGCGGATTTATCTTTAATAATCCAAACATCAAAGGGACATGTGGATGTGGAGAGAGTTTTAACATCTAGTATTATACTGCTGATAGAATGTATCTTAAGCATCTGTGTGTGAAAGCATATTTCGTTAGTTGTAAATACCCCCATTTGTATATCATATCAAGGGTAGACTGGCAAGACCTGTCTGTTGTTGATGACATTTCAGGAAAATTGAAAACAACTTTCTACACAATGCATTTTTTCAACTTTTTGCCCAGTGTGTTTAATGTTTGTTTGTATAAAGTTTGTTTATAATATCACACAAATTTGCTTGCTAAATTTTTTGCATTGAAATAAATATTTAAATAGCATTTTCAACAGCGTTATACATTGTCGTTAGAACGTTTTGCTGTAGACAAGTGTAGGTGATGCTTTTCCACTCTGTCCTTGATATGTAGTTTTTTATGTACATAGAAAAAACATTAGGATGAATATTGCATTTATTATTGAACAGTAATTATCTGAATAGTATCTGATATATCTGTGATAAGTGTATGGTTGAAGGCTAGTTATGTGCTTCTGCAGAAGTCATAGCAGCGTGCAAGAAATGTTACTGTTTTGTGTCATATGAGACCTAGTGATGTGCTGTTTTTGTGCGCCCCATGCAGTAACATAGAAATGTGACTAGGTGCATTTTTGTCAACTTGGCTGTCAACTCCATACATTTTTAGCATGAAAAACGTTAAAATCGTGTCTCTTTTAAATTTTTATCACTTTGCAAAACGAGTTGTGTGTAACTTATTAGCATGATCTCAGCCCATGTGATATGTTTGTCCATCTTGAAGACTGAAGACAGTAAGAGTTCTTTAAACTTTTCGGTGTTGTTGTTATTTTAGCTGCAGTGCTTATATAGTATGCATGTATATTAATTACGATATACTGGAAATTAGGCAGTTGAGATATCAAAGTATTGATGCGTTAGTAAGTAAATTTCCTGTTTGAAGATGTGATGAAGTCACTGCCGGTTCTTCTGTTTGTTTGACCTAGGTCTGCTTTTCAACACTACTCCCCTTCATTGAATCTTTGGTTAGACTGGAGCAGTTTTTGCATTTTTTATAACTGTATGGCATCATATATGTGGCATCATGGGGGTGATATATCAACTGATGGGCTGCATTATCTTTGTTGAGTGATATGTGTGAAATGAAGTGTTGATATTAATGTGTCATGTGTAAACATGCTAGGCTTACAGAATGTTGGTGTTGAGCATATCCAAATAAAAAAAACCAGTGTTAACTGATTTGCAATTAGTGTGAAAAGGTGTCACTTTTTTCAGAATGACTTCAGTAAATGTGGATCAGTTTTAATATTCACTACTGTATTGAGTGATAGCATTTGTACTGTTGTAGAGGCCTGGATTGTATTATACACGATGTTTCATAAAAAGGACCCCTTTTTGTTTTTTTTTCATAATTCACTCAAATGATGAGCAATTTACACAAAATTTGTACCAGTTGTAGGTGAACAAATACTAATTCAAAATATTGCAACAAAATATGGCAGTTGATTAAATTTTCTTTGCTAGTCATGACGTAATGCTGATGTCATAATGTGTTGTGAGTACAAGCTTGCTTGTTTCAACTAGTGCTGTCAGTTGCTCCCCTGCTTCGATGGTGAACTCAGTTTGGTTCGCTAATGAAAAGTGTTTATTGTGTTAGCACTAAGCAACATGGGGACATGAAATCAGGTGTCTTGCAATCCAAAAATGCAACCATTTTGCAAGCTTGGTGTGCTAGTGCACTGTCTTGCTCAAACATGTGAGAGTCTACTATCCCCACAGACACGTAAATGCGATCGCTTTGCACGTTTTTGTGGCTGCAACTTTGCAAAACTTCAAAAATTTGTCATCAGCTAACCAAATTTTTCACCATCGTGACAAACTAGGTGGTGCCGAGGTTTATATGGTGTAGACGCGCCTGTATTACAGGGGTGTCTATATCATTTGTGCTGGTAAGCAAAACGTTAATTTACTGTTTAGTAAACAGTAAATTAACGTCTTGCTTGCCAGAACAAATTTTTCTCATCAGCATGATTCAAATAACGCGATAGGCCTACTTATTGTAATATTCAGAGACAGCGGCAGCCAGGATGCAGCAGAACTTTGATCATAACCGATCAAAGCCATAGGGCCTATGTGCAATGAGTAGGCCTGTGCGCCTAGCCTATTGGTTTATAAACAGCTTGCACATTGCTCGGCATTGTATTAGGTTAAGCAAATAATATAGGGCTACTAGAAAGGGCATACGGTACTAACCTCCTAGGCCTACTAACACAGTAACCATACCAATCGATATGCCGCTGTAACCGTGCAGTATTTTAATCAATACGAGTGTAGGCTAAGTTAGCTAAAATATCAACTTCATTATTTCTACGTTGTCGTTCGTCAGTCGACATGAGGTATAACAATTATTGCATTTGTTTCTTACTGGGTAGGCCTCGAATTACTCGAATTAGTTATTGACAGTTGGGCTTACGTTTACACCGTGATCTTTAGGGGCCTAATTACAGTTTTATCGCAAACTGTTCGTGCCAGTAAAAGAATTCTAAAAATCGAATAATCTTTGATGAAGTTATGGACAGAAAGTAAGTCAGGGGCCAACATTTTATGGAATACGCGCGGGTTAGCTCAACGGCGCTGTTAGGAGATGACGACGAAGACCCGATAGATGGATAATTGCAGGCGTCAGTGGAAGCCCGGTCAAACGGAGCTGGCGGCGGGCGTGCGAGGTCTAACACTCGACGACGTCACCGACGACACGAAGATCATAATGTCACAGCTTCATCGCAGAGAAGGATCATCGCAGACCGAAGAACAACCAGTTGTACAACCGATCGTTCACTCCACCACGTACCGCATCAAGAGTGTCGACCATTACAGGACCGTATCGAATGAAGTGAGTCGACGGCAAAGTGAACAATACAAAATGTTAACTGCTTACTTAATACTAGGCCTACTACTAGTATTAGAATAGTAATCGTCAAGTCACCATCGTTATTACGATCGTCGCCGTTGTCGTCATGTTTCTAAGTTCGACAAAGACCAAGGTAATCTGGCAAAAAAACGGAATCGTTTTTTGTTTGTAGGTTTATTTTCCAGGTGGCGGCATGGAACCAGTGGCGTATTTAGGATTTGGCAAAGGGGGGACCATGGCGAGCGCGCGGAGCGCGAGCCTATAACGGGGGTCTGGGGGCAGAGCCCCCAGCGGGGTCCAGGGGCAGAGCCCCTGGTCGGGGTCGCCCCTGAAGCTGAAACACTGTTCAATGGAAACCGCAAATTCGCTCATTTTTCTGAAATTTGGAAATGCAAAAGACCACCAAACATTGTTGAATTTTGCAATTTTTGCTGGAAAATGGCAAAAAGCGCACCTTTTCATATGAAGACGCCTGTAAAAAATTTTCATGGTCGGCCAAAGGGGGCATCGCACCATGCCCCCCTAAATACGCCACTGCATGGAACTGACAGTTTGACCACATTATTTGCAACTGCATGTTTTGGCTATGAGTTCCATCCCCATAAGCTATCTCCCCTTCCATGGAGATCAGGGACAACCATCTAACACTGTTTCGTTGGACATCATAAGTGTACGTGCGAAATGGCATCTAAATCCATCGATTTAAGCAGAGTGTAGGAATGTGACAAGAGGCAGACCACGCTACGGCGAAATGCGTTGGAATAGGCGGAATCGCCTGCGTTGCAAGAAGTGATTTCGCCTATGGTATTGCCACGTGAGTCTCAACTTAGGCCCTGTCGACTGATAGATAATAGCCTACATCCTGTATTGCATAGATGGCTGATTTTTACCTTCGTCAAGGAGGTTATGTTTTTGCCAGAGTTTGTTTGTCTGTGTGACCAAGATAACTCAAAATGGGAGGATCTTTCTGAAATTTTCAGGAAATATTGGGAATAGCAAAAACTACAAGTGATTCAATTTTGGGGGTGATCCGGAAACTTTTAAATTTTCGTTAACATTGCTTTAAATGGGGCATAAGGGAAACCGCTGCCAAACCGAATATGGTGCTGCCACCTGGCGAACAACATGGCGTTGGCGGAGGTCTGCGGTCTTTGACTGCTTTCTAGTTTGGTCACGAAATAGGGCTAGGCTTTATGTCTCCAGCGCTTGGGTTAGTTCGTTTTGATACAACTGTAGTGTTTAGTTCGATGTGCAACCGTGTGTCTGGCAATCTGATCGTTAAGTTGATTAGAATTTGTCCAATGCTTCAGGGTGGTCGGACGTACATACGTTTGGGTAACTCGACATGTGAAGCGGCAGAAGCAGCGATTTGTCAGCTGGAAGGTGGAGCTGGAAGCGTCGTCTTTGCGTCAGGCATGTCCGCAGTCAGCGCCGCGCTTTTGTCGTTCCTCAAGTCCGGAGACCACGTGGTTCGTTGAATACCAGTAATAAATGCTATACCGACAATGTACGAGGGTTGATCAATAAATAACGGGAATCAATATATTAGACTTAATTTTTTACAGTTTATACATCAGTAAAAAAGTGTGTGGGTTCGTTGCGGATGTGACGTCATTGTAATTAATGACGTGACAGCGAGTTGAACAGAAACGATTTGGACTGTTAGCGCGAACAGCGTAGAATTAGGCTCGTTGTTGCACGATAATTCTCCAGCCTGCAGTCGAATTTAGCAATGTGGTGTTCTGAATCGTCTGATTTTCCGAAAGCGCGAACAAATACGTTTACGAATTTTTTTTATTTGCACAGTAGTTGCTACAGCATCTTTCAGCTTTAAAGTGTTTAATGTCAAGGTTAGGGTTGTGCTGTGCAGTTGGACTTCCTTGTTAGGCCTACCATTAGCTAAGCCATAGGCTAACAGAAACATTTTCGGCTGCTATGCTAATCAGTAAACATTGGGCAAGTAGGCTTAATACGACAAATAACATCAAATGAAAAAAGCTTTAGACTATGTTAGTGATTACCAACTAAAGTCAGCTTGTAAGGACGCCATATGCATAGCCCCATCTAAGGTTACTCGGATGATTTTTGCTGTTTTATAGGACTGATATCATCACATCGTCCTTACACACAATTGTAAACTGGTAAGTTTTTTACATACATAGCAGTAGTCATTGATCAGTATTTTCGCCGTCGATAGAGTGTTAGATTTGTGTACGTTTTGATTTATTTTGATTGATTGAGTTCGGTAGCTATGTGCTGGACGCTTGCAGGTGTCATGTAATCCCACCTACAGCGGAACTCACGAGGTCCTCGTCAAATACCTCAGAGATCGCTACAACGTCGAACTAACACTGGTCGGACGCTCCATCGACGAGTACAGAAAAGCCATCAAATCGAACACTAAAGTAAGACTGAACTATACGATAAACTACTATCGGACCAGCTTGAGTGCTCTGTCGAAATTCAGTGTTTTTTCTACAATTTACTAGCGGCTTACTGTGTTAAAACGACAAAATTTCTCGCTACGTTTCTGCGGATGCATTTTTTTGGTTAGCAGAGAGATTTTACGATTATCATTCTAGACTAAACTTTAGGCCTACGTTTTATCGATTATGATGTTTGTAACGCTATTGCCATTTGTCTCCAGATGTCTGTCTCTGATGTTTTGTATGGTTTTTGTGACGTGTCTGTAACGAAATTATATGTCTTCTCTATAAATATTATGCAATGTTAACTGTGTTAAGGTTTTGTACGGCGAGACACCATGCAATCCAGACATCACAATTCTTGACTTGGAAGAGTTCGGAAAGCTTGGGAAGAGTCTTCCCGGAGCAGTGACGATCGTGGACTCGACGTTTGGGACGCCGTACTTGCAGAAGCCGATCAAACACGGCGTCGACATCGTCGTACACAGCGCGTGAGTACATGGACTGATCGCATTCTCTTAAATCCTATGTATACGCGCATGCACGTTTGCGATCGGCAGCCGTCTTAACGTCATTTAGCTGCTTACCATCATATTCAACGAGACGCAAAATCGTCATCCGATCGCCATCCGACATCACCCTGACGAAACTGTACAAGTATTTTAACGTGGAGTCCAAAAAACTAAGTACCTTAAGAACGACTTAAAATAAGCATTCAGCTAAGCAGCTTAAACTATCACGCCAAACAAGACGCAGTACGAAATAACGGAGAAAGAAAGCCAGTTACATGTAGCTTGAGCTGTGAAGTAGGCCTAATTGTAGCTTACATTTGCAGTCGATTATTGCTTGTGTTGCATGTACAGAACGAAATATATTGGAGGCCACACAGACGTGTGTGCCGGTGTTGCGACGGCTAGCACCTTGGAACAGTGGGAACAGTTGGCGCTGACCAAGAGAGCATTTGGAGGCATCCTGGTCGGTTATGTAGGCTATACACTGTAATACTGACAAACAGTGTGACTTATAAAGTGCGCCAAGTTTTTATGATGTCGTCGCCAACAACATAATGGCCCTGCAGTTTTCAAAATACCTTAGACGGCACACTAGATCAATAACAAAGTGATCATTAAAGATCTCACAACGACTCAAACTTTTCGCTACACTGTCTTAGCATACTCGTATAGTACTAAATGTTTATACTATATAAACGCACTAAAATATTAGAATACTACGATAGAATATTTCTATTAAAACTGAAGAATAGTCAGCGAACAGAAAACGAATGAATTGATAAACTACACCGCGTTTCAAAAAAATTGGGGCCACTATTATTTTTTAAATAACTCCGTGAAACATTGCCCGATTTTTATAATTTTTGGCAGGCAGCATCGCAAAGATACTTGACAAAATGGTTATAGTTTAGCTCACCTCACTTTAATACTGTCGCTACACTACCTTGAACAATGCAGAAGTCGTAGTTAGGCCGTTTACAACAATGAATTCGAACTGGGTAGCGCATACGTCGGCTCAGAAATGATTAACTGAATAGCGACAAACGCCAGTAAGGCTGCGTTCACACAGACACGAGTACGAGTACGAGTACGAGTCCGGGTTTCCATTTATGGCCCGTAGAAACTTCACTCGTACGAGTGGAGCGTTCACGGTCACTTGTACAAGCACACAACTAAACGCGTGTCGGCCATATTGAATTAAATCGAATCGAGGAAATGCTTCGCGAATAAAGAACAAAAATCTACTACAAAGTTACTATTTTTACAAAACCGCACATTTCTAACGACAAACAATTTTACGATAACGTCAGTCGTGACGTCAAATATGCGCCATGGTTTTTTTTATAAATTTTATTAATGCTTTTTACGAGTAGTTTACTTTCTACGAGCTGGATAAAAACACGACCTGCACAGAAACTACTCGTACGAGTGAAATTTACAGGTAACCCGTACTCGTGTTTATGTGAACGCAGCCTAACAGTCATTATTTCTCAAAAAGTCATACGTGTTACATCGCATCATTTTTATTACAGCATGTGCTCAAAATGTCCTCTTCCAACGCGAACGCAAGGGGTGGACTTTGACGTCACTCGTTAACAGCACGTTCAATAGCGCGCAACCCAGAGCAGCTCACTCACTGTTGAGGCATTATTTCAGTTCGTTGACACACAGTATTAAAACGAATAACATTAGTGTTAAAGACGTAAGAGATGTTTAATGATTTTCTCGTCTCAGTGATTTTCGGAGCCAATGCATGCGTTACACAGTATGAACAGAACTCATTGTTGTAAACGGTCAAACTACGACTTTTGCATTTCACAAGGTAGTGTAGCGACAGTATTAACGTGAGATGGGCTAAACTACAATCATTTACGTTGAGTTTTTGCTTGATGTTGCATGCCAAAAATTATCAAAATCGGACAATGTTTTTCGGAGTTATGAAAAAATAATAGTGGTCCCAATTTTTTGAGACACAGTGTAGAAAGAAAGCCGATAAACATAGACAATCCGACAAACTGTCCAGTAAACCGTGAAAACGTATAGTCTAACACACTACATTTGTATTTTTCTTAAAGCTGCGCTCACATACAGAGTTACAGACTATGACTAAATTTCGAACGTTTACGTCGTTTGTGTGTTCAGTCGCCATTCGACGCGTCACTGTTACTACGCGGCCTCAAGACTTTGCACTTACGCGTCGAGCGTCAGTCCAACACAGCCCATCGTCTTGCCGAGTACCTCGAAGCACATCCAAAGATTCTGCGTGTCCACTACCCGGGACTGCCGTCGAACGCCGGTCACCAGGTCGCTAAGCGACAGATGAAGATGTTCGGAGGAATGATCAGCTTTGAGATGAAAGGCGGACTGCAGGCCGCCATAACGTGCGTAGAGGTAATGATCGACGTATATAACGTAAATAAATTACAATAGTCAATGCATTCGTGGGATTTCGTGCCAGCAGTATGAACGTTTTATACATAATGAGCGCCGTTAGAAAACTTGCTGAGAGGAAAGAATTTTCACGTTACTTTCACATTTTCGCTGACCCAATATTACCTATCATTTTCCACTTTCAAACATACTTCTGCTTGCGGTGATGTAGTATTTCTACTGTACTGGGAAGAAAAAAAATCGTCGATGGAATTAGGAACCATGGCTATGTCTTCTGGCTTAACCATTGTTATTTTGCTGTGGCTTTGTATTTGTACTGCTTGCTGGGACAAAGCATAATATGCTTAACAATTTTGCATTTTTAGGAAGAGGCACTTGTTTTCTTTCCCATGCCTTGAGCGCTGATACCCAGCAGGAGACAGTGAAAACAAGCCGGTTAGGCTTCGCCAAGAGCCGAGGTCACGGTGCCGTGGTCTGGTCTGGTAGTGCTGAATTGCGTTGCTGCGTGCGTGTGTCCGTGCAGTGATGTTCAGTGTAGCCGAGTCCTCTTAGTTCAAGTCCGAGTTCAACTCAAGAAAAATAAGGACTCAAGTACGACTAGAGTCCAATGCCGGAGTCGAGTATTACGCCACCTTATATGCAGCAAACACAGTTACACAAAGCATTATAAAATATGTAGGAAATTTCCCGAATGAATGAAAAATGACCGATTTTTTTACTTCGATCTAAGTTATTATAAGTGCGAATTCAGTGGGTTCGAATCCGAGTCCAAGTCAAGAAAATAAGGACTCGAGATCTACATCACTATATCTGTGTCTGTGTGTTAGAGTGTGAAGATCATCTGGTTGGCGGTGTCGCTGGGAGGTCCTGAGTCGCTGGTGGAACACCCTGCCTCGATGAGTCACGGACCGTGGATTATGAACGCGCAAGAACGCACTGAAGCAAGCGTCGCCGACGGGCTCATCAGAATGAGGCATGCCATCGTTTTTTATAGGCTTTTTGTAGTCCATAGTCATTACTGAAGTTTTTACGTGGTTAAAGTATCGCTGATTACATCACAGCGAGCAGCATTGTCATCTACTGCTTTAAGGTGTTAACAATTATTATTAGGCCTATTATTTATAATTATTATTTATAATCATTTTCCACCATGTCCATGCCTATCGTGTCCAATTCTACAGTTTTTTTTACGCGTAACGCCGATGCAGACTGTGAACAGTTAATAATTCGAAGTGCTTTGTTTTTATGCAGCGTTGGGCTCGAGGATGCGGAGGACCTCATCAAAGACCTGGAACAAGCTCTCGACAAAGTCGTTTGATGTCGCATACGGACGCCCGCAGAAAAATTGTCGGGGCAAATCGAAACTGCATCGTTTTTCTTCATATTTCGCTGATTTTTTCCACTGCGCCTGTTTATCAGATTCATTTTTTTTACTGCCGCCGCAATGTAGCTTGTTCGGATAAATGATACTTATTTAGGCCTACTTACTCATTTTGCCTTTTCCACGAGCATTTCACTCTATAAGCTATACTGTCTAACCATTTTACCGTATAACGCACGTAGTGCAAACTGCAAAGTGCAGCATTGCCACCGTAAGTAATCTGTTCATTTGTTCGTCCGCTTTAAAATGTTTAAGAGTTCGCTAAACATTACACCTACGTATAAAGCCTCATCAGTATTGATAATATATGACGACAAATAAAATTTAACAGAGAGCTAGAAAATTGTAACAACTGTTGAGGATCTCATAGCTTTGTTGACATTTTACTGACTTGGCTTGCTGGAAACAAGGGCCTACGTAGTCGATCTAGGTCAGTATAGTTGGTGTCGTACTACAGAAGTTGGAGCTTCGTTTTGCATAGTAGTTTCACGTTTCACATGACAATCTCATTATCACACAGACGATAGCACGAACAGAGGGAGAGAGAGAGACAAAAAGACGGGCGGACAGATACAGACAACCACGCAGGCGCTGTAGCAGAGGCCGATCAACACAGAGCAGAAAAATCAAAATTGCGAGACATTCATGGCATTTTTATGCGGCAAGTCACATCTCTTTACCAACAGCTGCTAACTTCTTCTGCTTTATTAATTTGGAACAAATAAAAGTTTAGCTAAAGTCACCACTAAAAAGCGGAAGTGCTATAAAAACGTATTTTATCTCGCTGCACTATATACATATGCATACCTTTCCCATTGCGAGTGATATGAACTGGTAGTCGTGCTATTTTCACTGATTCCGACAAAGTCAACGTGACAGCACATCACACTTTATCTCTCTTCATACAGACTGTGCTACTGCAACGTCGAGTCGACGACTGCAATATTTAGTGACGTGTCGTCCTTCGTCAGCGTCGCCCAGGTTAACAACATAACTTGAATGGATAGACCACACGCGGTGACGCGGTGGTAAATTCATTGACCCACATGTACTGCAGACTGACAGTGTAATTGCACGGCCGGGTGACGTGGTCTATCGTTAACCTCGTCCCAGCCGCGCGTGTTAAAACGCATTCGTGGATGTCGGCAGACATTCGTTCGTCGCTGTCGATCTGTAGTCGCCTCCAGTGGTGCTGCATCATGCTCACTGCCCAGTGCGGTCAGTGAGTGTTGGTGCGTGTCAGCGGTCCCGGCGGACATACAGTACATCGTCGCTGCATCACAGCTAGTGGTACTGCTGCTGAGGCTGCACGCCGACCGTCATACGCGTCACGTGGACAGCGCGCATCAGCATCAGTTAGCGACGATAGACTAGCTTCTGTAGCAGCAACACTGCAGTAGTAGCGGCGTCGATGACATGACCGAAGGTAAATTCATTCGCTGTTCAAGACAACGACCAGTTATATCTGTATAACAGTGCGATATTTCTTACGGGATTTGCGCTATACGTATTTGGAAAATAAAGATGAAGATAATGTGACCGCGCTAGCCTGTCTAAGCGAGTACTTGATGCGCTCATTTCGTCACTTTTCGAGTGTCTTTTGGGCACATTTTTAGTTTTTATCGTTTTTTTTTACTTGCTGTTTCATTGCAAACTGAGTGAAAGATTTTGTTTAAGCAAATACTTTCCCATATACGCTAAAAAACGGTACAATATGCGCGTGGCGCTGTTTGCGATTACATTTCAAAGCAACAAGTCACATAATATTATGGCGATCATTGCAAATTAATGACAATTCGCTTGTCAATACTGTTTTATCTTCGGACTTGTTTTTTAAATCTCCAGTTTTTAAATGTTGGCGAAGTAGTTTGTTTTAGTCTTTGTGTTTGTGTGTGTTTTGTGTGTTTATGGGCCTCGAGCCTGCCATTGAAGACAAATAAATAAATAAATTAAAATCACGAGGTCAGCTTATTGCTGATTTCAGACTTGGTGTATTACATTTTGGGGAACAATGCTCACAAACTGAACGGCAGTTTAAGTCATGTTACATAAGGATACCTCGTTCCTAGACAGTAATGGCCAAAATATCTAAACAGATGAACTACCGTTGCAGCGACGGTCGCATATCGTGTCTGTCAACGGACTGATCGGAATCGAAAGCTTTAGTTGTAGTAGTCCCATACATTTTCCTGTTTCTTTGCTGTTTTGCTGTTTTTAGTTTTTTACATTTTAATTGCTTTGTTCGTGCGGTGGATTAAAGTACTTACTTGCTTTATATCTGTTAAACGCAAAAAGCCGTGCAGGTATTAGGCTACAGAAGTGAGATTAAAACTTGACGTTGCTATTATCCACAGCACTACCGATGCAAAATTTAAGTCATATTATTACCACAACTCCGATGTGCCACTATGAACACCGCGTTCATTCAAGTGTTCGACATCACCATCCTTCGCTGCAATTGTCGAGTGTTGTCGTTTCCGAAACTGTCCTCCGATTGCCCGATTTACGCAAAGCACGTGTGTTTCACTTTTTATGCTCCACTCTGTATATCGCAGCGATGCACTACGTGTTGCAGTCTATCTATCTGTGCAGCGAATGTAGTTGCTAACGCTGTTGATGCATTTTCATCACTTATATGGTGTTTACACAATCCAGTAAACGTCCAGCAAACTTCCAGCAAGCGTCCAGCATTAGCACGTGTATTTTAAATACATTTGCTGGACGTTTGCTGGATCGTGTAAACACCCCATTAGGAACCGACTTGATTTGAACTTCATTATCTGAAGCGTCGTGCTGTTTGCAGCAACTGCAGACTGCTGAGTATCAGATATGTTTCTCGAGCAAGCGAAGAAATGTGCGTATTGTCGTATAAATTCTGGGCAAAGTGGATGTTTTTGTGGATAATTGAATTTAATTCACGAGAGTGTATTGCCTGCGTTAATCGACGTGAATCGACTTCGCCATTATTGCTCTCTGTCGTGCTTCGTTTGATTCTAAGCAGTCAGTGTCCGAACCCACTGCAAATTGCCACTGCATTAGTGCGATGCGACAAGGATAGTCGCTCTGCGTTCTCCTTAGTGCCGTCTGTCAGACGTCGCGGCAAAGTGCGTTGCTTTGTCGCCGTTGCTGGCGACTTTGGGTTCGAGTGTTAGCTGAACAAAATAGGAAAGTAACATAACTTATTGCATATAAGTTCAGTATCATTTTCGTAGCAGGTTTCTGCAGATCACTCCCGAGAATCTAATCGAATGCATGTTAACTAACTATCAGTTAATCAACAAAATTAGTTATTATTTGCAATTTGTGAATTATAATTTCGTTTTTACGGAAACAGACAAAAACATCGAGACAAACGAACACTTTCGCAGAGATAACAAAATGAACACCGTGGTCCATAAAACGTACCATTTTTATTTTTGAATAGCTATGTGCAGCATTGGCCGATTTTAATAATTTTTGGCGTGCAACATCAGGAAAAAACTCGACGAAAGTGACTATACATTTGGTCACCTTACTTTAATACTGTCGTTGCACTACCTTGTGAAATGCAAGTTGTTAAGCCTGCTCTTTGTGAGTGGTGTCAACGTTTGTCGCTTGCATTCGAGCTGGAGGAGGACATTTTAAGCGCATTAAGAGGATGTAATATGACACGTGTGACTTTTTGAAATGCAATAGTTGCCAATCGTGTGTGTCGCTTTTCAGTTAATCATTTCTGAGTTGACGCGTGCGTTATCCAGTGTGAATTCATTGTTGTAAATGGCCAAACTATGACTTCTGCATTTCACAAGGTAGTGTAACGACAGTATTAAAGTTAGGTAACCAAAACTATGGTCGTTTGCGTCAAGTTCTTTTCTGATTTCGCGTGCCAAAAATTATTAAAATAGGTTAATGTTTCACGAAGCTATTAAAAAATAAAAATGGCACGTTTTATGGACCACGGTGTATTGCGTCGCGCAGCCACATTTTGTATTTCACGTCGGTGGCTAAAGTATAGTAGCCCACAGCGTATATGCGACGTCTTTGTCACTGGCAACAAGCTCGGAGAAATTGCTTAAGTCATTCTATTTAGTAAACGCGCAGATGCTTCGATACCACTGTTAGAACAATGATCAGGCACGCAAGCACATCGTCGTGATAATGGGGCACGCAGCAAGACAAGTGGCAATTAGCCCGAAGTAAGATCTCGAGCTGAATTAAACCCAAATTTCATTACGCCGACTTTCACCAAAACTTCCCCGCAGGGAAAGTCGTGGACACAAATCATGAAAGTCGGCGATGTGATTTGTGTTGCGGATTGTGTCGCAAAGTCGGCGTAATGGAATTTGGGCTTTAGTCTGCTTGCTGCATGACGTCAATGTCACAATAGTGTTTCAGCTGCCGCTACTCAGATCTTCACATGAGAAAGAAATGCTTCAGACGAAAAAAAATTTGCCGGATTTTCTTTAACCCGCGAGTTATTTTGACTATAAAATTATTTATCACTTAATGAAAATTGTGTGTTTTTAACGCCGATATTGATACTCCGAGTCTCCGATGTCGGCCAGTGTTAAAAACGGCCAACTTTGAACCTTGCACCGCCCTACCCGGAGCGTTGAATATTGATAGCTGTATAACGTTTTGAGTGATGTCTGGGTTCAATGGTTGGTTTTAATGTATGGCATAAGAATTATTGCCGAGTCTTTAAAATAAACTACACTTAATTTAGTAGAGCTTTTATAAGATTTGTCAATCGCCAAAAGGATTAAAACGCCGTGTACATTAGCCTATCAGCATTTTGAAATACAAACGTTTAATGTCTTTTCAACTCTTTTCCTTTCGAAGAAAGTGCGCACAGTTAGATTTGCAAAAGAATAGTTTGCTCAATTTTCTTCAAACGGAGAATTTGTGAGAAAATCCGGCAGGAACCGTGTTATCGCCGTGAATTAATATTCTCTGATATGCGAGTACTGGGATTAATAATATTTTCCGGTCGTGAATCGAGTTACTTCTGTGGCCGGCGATGCTGGATAAGCGCACCTGTTTTAATTAGCTGCAGCAGCTGATCATAGAACGCAGGTAGTTATTGGAAAATATATTAGACGTTGTAGCCGACGGGCTTCCGTGCAAGACTCCTGCTGCATTCGTGCAGCTGACTCCTGCATTGTGAAATGCTTCTGCCTGATCTATACATGTTATATTGTTGGTGTCATACAATGTGTTCGTTTCCCCATCAGCAAAATATAAAAACTACTGTATAGGTATCGGCAGAGAGTCAAACAAGATGACACGAGGACTACGAAAAAAATTAACCAGATCTGCGACATAGGCCTAATAAGAATAATTATTTACTATGAAAAGTCAATAAGCGTGCGTCGTCGTGTCAGTCGCAAAGTTATTGATCAATGACTGTTGGACTTTTTCTGCTTAGTGTGCCTGAGAATAAAAATTAAAATGGGTCAATATTGAGACTGCCGCGTATATATTAGTATTTGCAAGCTGGCATTAATATTTACAAGTTAGTCTAGCGATACGTTTGAGGTTTAACTCGAGTTGCTTTATAAGAGCTTTTGTGCTGAGGTCAGAAAAAAATCGGTCGACATCAGAATTTTGCTGCTTATTTTGTATCAACGATACAGTGTAAAGAGAATTTTTGTGTGGGCAGAAAAATCAATTAAACCTAAGTTTATTCATTTTACGATTTTTTTCTAGCTTACAGAAAACTCAAAGCCGTGTAAAATACAGTTTTATTTATCTGTGTATACGCGCCATGTGGTTTAGTTTGGTTTTCTTTCCAGTTTGTTGATGACATGTCGATGTGTTACTTTGCTGCAGAGTCGATTCCAGCGAACGTTTGCTCCATCAGAAGAAAATCGGGTACGCAAGCTTTATCGACAGTGATTATTGATTTTTTTCCTTATGTGGCGTCCGTCTGTGCATTGGCACATTGGGGGCGTTGATGTGCTAGAGAAATTGACGTTTTATTAACTCGCTTATAGCTGATGACTGTCTTCTTAAGCGGAGTTTTCATTTAAAGCAACGCACGCAACGTACGCAACGCAACGAACCCAGCTGACGCAACGACAGCAAGGCCCAAAACGCAAGGATTGAAATTTTGTTCTTGAGTTTTGGACCTTTTGGCCGTTGTCAGCTACGTCAGCTGCGTCTGTTGCGTACTTTTCTGTCTTGCGTTCGCAGCCTTCATTGCGTTTGTTACTTACTTTCTTGCGAGCGATTGCATGCATTATGTTAGATGGAAACCCGCCTTACCGCGAACTGACTGCGATGTACAGCTCTTAGTCGATGTAATGATTGTGCTGCTGCTGATGATGATGCGGCGGATGTGTTACTGCAGTGGCTGCGGAGAAATATGATCCCGAAGTCGACGACGAAGAAGACACCGCGGACCAGGTAACTTGCGTCACGTATCCTAGCAACGTGCTGCAACATTATGTTTGCCTATTTAACTGTCTGTAGCTAGCAGATGGATGAATCGGGCGCCGACATCAGATGACACGTTTCATGCTCCGCGGATGCAGACGCAGCTAATAACTCTAATGCGCAGCACACTGCACGCATAAGCACGTCCTGAGATTCGACAATTAGTCAATACAATGTATGCGACACACATCGTCACGCGGCTAAAACTGTCCGCGGTATGCTGTGGTCGTTCCTATAGTCATTAAACCCAAAAGTATGCACGTAACATGCCACGGTGTTACATTGGAGGATTAAAATTTTTTAAAGTGTTAAGTGCGTGTAGCGCTAGCCTTTATTATGGGATTTCAGAGATACGAACTGTACGGAGCATTACCTGCCATATGGAACCACAATTACCACCCAACGCACGTACGTGATTAACGCGCTCTGCCTTAACGGCTTACCCCAGCCAAGCAAGCCGGTACTTCATTGACCTACCCCGGACGGATGGAAGGCTGAGTTGGCTTGGGCGGTTGATTATATGCCTAAGTGGCTTACATGTCTGCAGACAGTCACCAATCCAAGTAGCCTAGTAACCGCTTGATAGCAACCCAACTCCGGGTACAAATTACGACTACAGTCGCCTTTGGTCGTGAAACCGAAGTCCTATCAAGCCGGCACACTGAGCACACTGTTTTTTGTCGATTGTTCTGATAGTAGGGTTACTGTTTGCAGGCCTTGTGGCATTCCTGCCACCAAAGCAAAAATAGCGAACGAGAAGTACACAGCATCACAAGAAAAAAATCTTTTTGCTGAAATTTGTCAAAGTGTCAAGGAAACTGTTATGTCGACCATATTACTCTGACGTTTTTACATTAGAACCGTATTTCAACAATCTTAGTGCAATTTGCCAGTGGCCTTATTCGCTGCGTGTGTAGAGCGATACATGTAGTGTTAATTGATTGAGTGGGAGATAGGCACACATATTTGTTATCCTTCTTGCTTAAATGATCGATCGGCTCTTTAGCCAATTTATCACTTTATAAAAAGTTTCGGCACTACTACAAATTTTGGCTGATGCGATGAGAACATTATTTTAACGTGTTCGCGAGTATCATCTCTTTCGGCGACGTTATATCGACTTTTTGCTGTCATCGGTGATTAGTTTTTTTGGGGAAAGGCATTATGCACTGTAGACATTACAATCACGGCAAAGCTGATCATAGAAGCGTTCTGGATAATGGGGTTAGCAGTTTTGCACGTGTGCAAGAACTACAATAAAGTTGCAATTTGTTTTGTGAAGGAGTGTCACCTGACTCCGCTTTTTAGAAAATTTGCCCCTTAAAGTTAACGCAATTTTTTGACATTTTTGGTCAATTATTGAAAAAAAAAATTTTCTCCAAAAAATCTGCAAGCGGACCAATTTTTTTCGTGCAGCACATTGTAGACTAGGTATCTCTAAACGCAACGCGGGTCTTCATTAAGCCGGGGGGCGCGCTGGGGGTTCGAAGTTGCCGGTCCCTATAATGTGGCCTAAAAATCGCCCATTTTTCGCGCAATGTTCACCGCTGTATAATCTCGCTTACTTTACGACGAATCGGCGCGATTTTCGGACTTTGTCACTCTGTGGTAGGCCTCACTCAGCTTTGTACGACGCCTCATCGCAATTCGACTTCGCGCTTACGGTTTTTGGCTCAATGTTGATATCGTTATTTTCACGTGGTAATGCGCGGTTTGTTTACCACCTAGTCGGCCTAGCCAAAGGCCACGCGACTCCCCATCGCGATCCCGATTTTCGCTTTCGATTTTCTTTAGCTACAGACCCCCAAGATTTTTGGGGATTGGCGTTAAAGCCTTCCTTTTCGACTCCGAACACGCTGGGTGTTGTATTGCGTTTGTATTGCAATAATATGCAAAACCATGCAGTATACAATACCGGTTTCCTGCAATCTTCCAGCGCTACGTTCTGCTCTGTGATACGTTAAGTTAGTGGGTTCAACTTGGAGTCGACGGTCACGACCGCTTCCAGCCTTTTTATTGCAGTTTTATTGTAGTTTTATAACAGTGCACGTGCGATATGCCGTAACGGCGTTCGCTAATTCGGCTCGCTCGATATCTGCCAGCACTCGACATTATTAACTTCTCGTTGTCGTTATCTTGTTTGCATGCCACACGCATGCACATTTGGGCCGTTGTTTATCTGGTTGTCTGGTAGATCGTTCATCCGAAAACCGACGAGCAAAGAACACGGCTCAAGGAGTCCGTGCGAAACATCTTCCTATTTCGTTCGCTCGATGATGTAAGTTCTAGGATCGTTTATCATCAAAACTTACCAAGCGTCGGATGGCGTACACACACGTACATTTCTAGTCCTGCTTTTTTCTGGCGTTTGTTCTTTTTCAGAGCTGCAGAGCTTGACGATTAATTACACGATTCATTGAAAAAAAATTCACGATTAATAAAAATGTAATCGTTAATTTTTTAGTATTGCAGTATGGTAGCAGCTGCGTTAAAAACTTTATTTTAACATAATTTAATTTATTATAATGGATGACTCTCAACAGTGTAATGAGTAAAAACATTGGGGACAGAAAGTACAGAGTGGGCCATAAAAACTGTCCCCTATTATTCTGCTTAAAATGCTACTGCATTTGTTCATATGGACAAAATGACACACCATATAAATTGCTAGCTTTCTCTGCACATATTGATATCAAAACCTAATGTGTATTTTAAAACGTTATTAACAAATAATACGATAGAATCAAAGCACCCCAACTGTATTATATGACAATGATGAAACACAAATGGAAATACGTGCTTGCGTGTATGTCTAAGTAAAACAGCGAAAACTTCATACAACAACAAGACAGTGAAGTAAACAACTGTTCAATGTACCTTTCTGAATCTCTCGGAATTTTGCTGGATTCAGGGTTGCTTTCCTGGCTGCATATCAGCTCCGCTACACACTCGATATTCTGTGTTGTTCGGACAGTCCGCTTCCGTTTACTGCAGATCTTTCGAGAAATCGAGTTCGTCTTGTCATTTTTGCGCAGAAGATCTTTAACAGAACTGACCGCTTAATTCTTGTTAGGAAACTCTTTACAAATGCGTTTAGCGCCCCATCTCTTTTGTTGGCGAACGAGTTTAATCGACGCTTTATCCTCGTAAGTATGTGTTTCCTGTAGAGTTGGGTTGCTTTCATTTATTTTATCTCATTACAAAATTATTGAAAATATTTGCACGAAATTTGCGCATGTTACTCAGAATTGATCATATTTGAACGTGTGTTATTCACTTTAAATGTACATTACTCTTGGAAGACATAATTAACTGAGATGTAGGGGGACGGTTTTTATGGCCCACTCTGTAGGAAGTTTTCGACAGACAGCTGCAAATTTTTGACAGAGAAGACACGGATGCGCATAATGTTAATTTTGGCTCTGTCATTTTCCCTCCCCGAAAATGGGAATTTTTGGCCCAGAATTTTGTATTTTAAAACAAAAATTTGACAGGTTAAAATCTAGGGAATTTCCCGATTTTTTGCCACGACGCCACTGATGACTGAGACGTTTTATTGACAGTGTCACTGATTTGCCCACTTTATCGGCTCCGTGGAGAATAAACATAATTATGTCCATAATTGTTGTACGATGATTGTTGCTGGTAACTTTGTACAATATGTTTACTGACAGCAACAAACACTCGAAGTCATCGACGCCATGTTTGAGATAAAGGTAAACACATGTTTTATTCATTTTATAATGGGTTAACAGCAGATAAAAGATTTTTCATTAGGTCTTAATATGATGCTTGCTGAAAATCGCAAAGCAGCTTACTTAAGTTACTGTAATCTGTATAATACGTTATGTACGTGTTTTTATATCGACTTGGTATTACCATCTGTATATTAATCTACACGTGCATATTTTAGTTTTACATTTATGTGTCCTACACGCAAATAAAGTGGGTTGTTTGCAGGGTGTTTTGTTTACCAATTATTATTTAGGTGAGAAAAGGTGATCGTCTTATTGAAGAAGGAGATGATGGCGACAATTTCTACGCCATTGAGAGGTACGAGTATATTAGATCTTAGTATATTATTTTCTCGATTTGGATTTTGTTAATTTTTTGTTGAGTAGCAAAATGTTGATTATTATACTTTGCCTTGCAATCTGTTTGAAGTTTCTGATGCTGCAGAATGTGACGGATAATTACTACTACAACAGAGTTGATTTATAGGGTGTTTACACGATCCAGCAAACGTCCAGCAAACGTCCAGCATTGGCACGTGTATTCTGAATACATTTGCTGGAAGTTTGTTGGATCGTGTAAACACTATTAGGCTTAAGACGCGTATACAGTGCGACGTAATTGAACTGGGCTGAACTGATACTGTTTAGTTTTTGACAAACTGACCAATGAACGTCGAGCGAGCAGAGCGAGCCCATTGGTCAATGGCTGACGCGTACGTGACTATAGTCACATATCACCGACGCCGTTAGACTGTGCCTACTGTAATGCATTACTGCTTGCTTATTCGTCAGTTCGTCGAAAACTAAACCATGTCAGTTCGGTTCAGTTGAGTTCAGTTATGTCGTTCTATACGCGCATTAACACAATAAATGCGGTTCGATTCGCGCAAATTAATAATTCCAGTTTAATGATTAAGAAACTTTGAGAAAAGAGAAAGTTTTCGACACGTGTACACTATAGTCGAACCATGAGTCGAACGAAGTTGTGAAACTGCTGCGCAGCGCTGCGACGTAACATTGATTGACTAATGCCCTGTTTACACGATGAAGCAAACATGAAGCAAACTTAGAGCACACGTCGAGTACGTGCATTTTGAATACGTTTGCTTATCTTCGCTTTATCGTGTAAAAGGGGTAAAATGAATGAGTGACAATATGTTATTGACTGTTGAGTGTGTTTGAAGCGGCAGGTACGACGTCATCGTCGGCGGTCAGAAGGTTTCAGAGTACGTCGACCAGGGCAGCTTCGGCGAGCTGGCGCTGATGTACAACATGCCGCGAGCAGCCACCATCATTGCCACGTCAGACGGCAAACTCTGGGCCATGGTGACGTCAAACTACAGTTTTTGTCCACCTTCGATTTTGGCTTATCTATTAAAACAAGCTGGTTCTGGTTGAAATTTTTACTAATAAGCCTCGTCACACTAGTTGACTAATTAAAATGTTAAACATGTGTATACAAGAAACTCATTTCAGGCTTCGTTGTTTCTGAATAGCACGCAGGTTCAGATAATCGTCACAATTGGGGTAAAATACATGGTTGGTTTTAGGCCTACGACGCATTTCAGTTTTCGGTTTTGTTATAGGGCGTTTACACAATCGAGCAAACATCAAACATTAGTACGGTTATACACTAATGGCTGTTTTTAATCAGGTCTCGCTGTGTAGGCCTATTTTGTATTAACTTTAACTATGTAATACACTCATGGTCTTCTTATCACGCAATGGGAGAACTAGAAAACGTTCAGTATGATTATATGATGATGATGAATGCGTAATAATAGCAACACGCACTGTAACATTGTTGTTGTCACTTGTTACAAAGAGCAGGAAAACGTTTCGACGGATTGTGCTGAGGTGCGCCTTCAACAAACGCAAAATGTACGAGGCTTTCATTGAAAACGTTTCTCTGTTACAATCGCTCGACGTGAGTAATACAATCCACTCTTGACTAGCTCCTGCATGATAATTCACGTCTTTCTAATCGATGTTTGTAAAATTTCATATTAGCATCAAATAAAATTTTATATGTAGCCTATGTCGACGAAAACTCGGGATTTTTGCTTACTCATGATATCATTAAAACGACAGCTGCAGTTTAAAAAAGTCATGAAACAAATTATCTGGTGACTCTGGACACTGTTATAAATCCGACTAAATTAAAGAGATGCAAAGAAACAAAAATGCCTGTGTTCGGTGCTAACACGTATGCGGCCGTCCGTCCAGTTGCCGAGGGGTTTACGCGCCGACAGTGAATTAACCCTAACAACTTCGGGACCAACCCGAGATCTCGAAAGGTCTGACGAATTTTGATGAAATGACTCGGACTACGTATTCTACACCAATGTTAGACGAACTGTTAAAATTTTCAAGATTGTTGGTCCAAAGTCAAGATCAAAACAAGGTCAAATATTTCAGCGCGACATCGCCGTTTGGTTTAAACACAAATAACGATGTACAGGGTGGGTCAGAAACTGGCACATTTTTGCATACGTCAATAACTTTATCAAATATTAACCGATTTTTAATTTTTTATTGTCGGAATAAGGAAAAAAATTGTAGTAACAATATCACAAAAAAATCCCACCGCACCTAAAGTGTGTCGCTACACTACCTAGTGAAATATCAGTGTTTTAATAGCAACCATTGAAAACGAGACAATATCTGTAACAACACATTGTAAAAAAATTAACAACAGAAAACAGTCTGTTTATTGTCTCAATAATTATTGTCCACAGTAACTGTCAAATGTTGCAGTTTTTACATAAAATGTTCAATGTGTTCGCCTTGCTGCTGGACGACGCACTGAAGCCGGCGACACAACTGACCAATGGCGCGATCAACCAAACGGTGCGACAGTAAGTTTGCCCCACTCAGTGACGATTGCCTGCTTTATAGGGTGTTTACACGATGAATCAAACATCAAGCGAATGTATTGAAAATACACATGCATGACTCATTGACCTGTGCTCTTATTTTGCTTCATGGTTGCTTGATGTTTGCTTGATGCTTGCTTTATCATCTCATCATCATCATCATCTTTATTTAAAATCAGACCACAAGGGTCCATTAAACAATACACAGTAAACATAAAAACAGACACAGAAAGAAAAGAAAACACAGTATAATAAAACTAGAAGCTACAGATAAACACACAAACACACGTAGACACACAAAGAATGTCAAACTACACCAGAATCTCATTCAGATATTGTATAATACTATTTTAAACCCTTAAACGCTGCGCATGAGATAATACAGAAGCATTATGCATAACAGTTCCAAAGCTAGGCAACTTCAACAGAAGTAAAATATTTATGTTTGCTTCATCGTGTGAACACCCCATTTGCTGGTTGATTATCGTGAGTTGTCGACATTGATCGACCATCTGTTGAAGGGCCCTCCCAGGCAGCATAATCAGCCGGATTTTAGTCCAGACTGTTTAGGGGCCACATGACAGGTTCGATCAATGTTGATCACGCAATTGGCCAGTGTCGTCGCCGGCTTAAATGCGATGTCTGACATTTCACAAGGTAGTGTAGCGACACATATGAGATGTGGTGGGATCTTTAGTAATAGTGTTATTACAAATTTTCTTTTGATTGTGACTGTGAAAAACTTTTGAAAATCTGTTAATCTGTGATGAAGTTATTAACGTATACAAAAACTGCGCCATTTTGTTTGGCCAACCCTGTAGTTGAAGTCGGACGATGTACCATTTATTGTTCGCTATAGTTAATAACTCACAAAATTAAATTATCCAAAAATTTGTTACTGTTTTAGCCATACGAGCGGATGAACGTCGCCGACGCGCTGGTTACGCATCAGTACGAGGACGGTGACGTCATTATTAAACAGGTGCGCGAATTGCAGTGACAGACGCTAACTAATTGAATCAGGTCAACCAGTTAGAAGCGTTGCCAGTTCTGATTAATTAATATGTGACTGGAGCTAATTCTAATCGTAATAATTAATTGGCAAACTTTCTCATCCCAGAAATTGTGATGTCCACAGAGATCTGTTAGAATAACTGCTATGACTCGTCTGCGTGAACCAGTTGACTGGTTGACAAATACATTGAACAGGTGATTTTGGCATTATTCGTACTTAAGTGCACTAAACTATAGTTTTTGTGTAGTTGGGTTTGAGGAAACTATTTAACTACGTACTAATGCATACTCTAATTTAATTTTTTGATACTAATTTTAAAACTAATTAATTGACATTTTAATGAACTAATTTTAACTCTATTTAATGGAAATGTCTTCTTGTCGATCCGCGCACTGCAGTCGTAAGAACTGTTTGTGTCCAGGGCGATGAAGCTGATTGCATGTTTATAGTTGAGAATGGAGAAGTCAGCATTGTCATGCGGTCTGACGTACGAACATTTTTTCAACTGTTTTATGCACTTTATCCACTATTTACTGAGTCGTTGCTGATTGTTTAGCAACCAATTGCTACATGTGATTGTGATTGGAAAAAAGCTGTACAAAATAATATTATATGATTATGATGTACAAAAATGAAATACATCACCTGATGATGAGCACTCTATGTGGGTATATGCTGACACAAGCGCCGACGGCGACACTTTGGTTGAGTGGGCCACTCATAACAACTTGACGCTGATTCATGATGCCAAGCAGCGTGGAACGTTTCACTCAGCTAGATGGAAGAAGGACTCTTCGCCAGATCTGTGTTGTCAGTCTTTGGGTATTTGAATGAAGTTATTTAAAACCTATAAGCATAGGCTGCATAGCCAACTGTATTCTTATCTTGCCACTTTGTTTGGGTTTTGCAGAAACACAGCACAGAGAAGGAAATTAGTAGATGCGGAAAAGGAGCGTATTTTGGAGGTATGTGCTTTTGATTACATAAGACCAATAGCAGCAAAAAGTGTGTTATTATTATTAAACTAAAACGTACTTGCTGTGAACTTTCAAAAAGAATACTAGCAATGAAATTAAAAACAGCTGTCAAAGGCTTTCAAATTGATTGAAAAATAACCAGCACATGGGAGATGACCGTTCAATTGCCTGCAACAAGCGACTATTACATAGCAGTGTGGTAATATACCTACAGTTTCTTGATGGACAGGTAGACCTCCCTGTACCATATAGCTTATGTCACGAGAAGCAGTGTCGTTGTTTGTTTTATGGCCTAAATTTGTGACGCAATTTGACAAAGTATTTGTGGGAAAATGCTGATAAAATACTGTCCATACTGGACCGAACAACGCTATACAATTTATTCTGTAGTTCTGCAGTAGTCAACTGCCAACTTGCAGGACACATAGGCTGTGTATTGTTTGTTTTGCTGAAGCGCAGAAATAAAATATACATACCATTACTTTAAAACCATTTTATTGTAAGGGCCTAATTATTAACCTGCAGAGGGTTTCGGATACCTTCGGGCGAAATATCAATGTAGGCCTATTTTAACAAAAAAATATTTTTTGTAAGTATTAGTATTATTACATCTTTAAGTCTTAGTTAAGTTTTAGTTAAGTTTTATTATTTCTTTGCTGTTCATTTCTTGTCTACCGTATTACAGTGAATAAAGATGTGTGTATTAGTCAGCTAATCTTTCTACGGTCAGCTATACATATTATGATACTATAAATGCAAGTTGCTATTGATTCACTGCTGCAGAGTTGGCGTTGGTGACGCATAAGCCGCGAGCTGCGTCAGCATACGCCGTCGGACACACACAATGCGCAGGTGCCCATTGTTTTACGTCGATTTATCTAGTCTCACTTTGCCTAATACCCCGTTTACACGATGAAGCTGGCTCGACGAGCTGGCTCGTTCAGCTAACGTGTATAACGTGTATAACGTGTGTAACGTGACGAGCCAGCTCGATGTTTGCTCGATGTTTGCTTGATCATGTAAACGGGGTATGAATTTACGTATAACGAGCGTCGTTCACATATCGTAACAATTTGTTCGCAGCTTTAATTAAGACATTATTACATAATACTGTGTAAGGTTGCAAATCTGAAAAGCAGAAAGGGTTATTGGAAAATTGTAGCTTTGATCACTAAGATTAATACGACACAAGAAATAATAAGAAGAATAGAATATATATTTTGCTCACTGCTCTGTCAAACAATATACACGACCGTATTAGTTTGTATCATACCCAGAGTGTTATCCTATAAAACTTCTCTAGAAAGCAGAGTGGCAGTCCTGGTCCTACCTATTAATCTATTTTACTCGCAGTATTAAAACTAATTTTGCCTCGCAGCATTCGTTTTGTTACCAACTTACCATAGGGCCTATATTGTTCTTTTTTACTTTCTTACTTACTAGCTGTTTATAATGAAATGGTTTCCAAAAAAACTTTCGTTGCAGTTTTTATTTTTTTGTTTGTGATACCGTAACGTGTGTGCACTGCGTTCAGTGTTGGACGTAGCAGCGTTCGAGCGATTGCTTGGTCCATGCATGGAGGTGATGAAGCGAAACGTGGCCGTCTACAGGCAGCAACTGGTCGAAATATTCGGCTCCGAGACAGCGGCAAGCGGCTGCAACGACTGACTAATTTGTGTCCAGTTTGCGTGGTCGCGGTTGACGCTGTGCTTCCGTTCGGGCTGTCCTTTCTGCGCACCGTCTATACTGTTCCTAAAGGCGCGTACAGAACGACGCAACTGAAACAAGTTAAGCTAAACTGACGCGGTTTAGTTTTTGACGAACTAACCGATGGGAAACCCATTGGTTATTGGTTGACGCGTATGTCAGCGTAGTTACGTAGGCCACCAACGACGTGAGACGGTGCCTACTGTAATGCATTACTGCTTGTCCACTGGTTAACTTGCAGCTACGCCCACAACATCTGACTGTTCAGGCGCTGTTTTCACTTCGTCTGTTCCGCTTGTCGGGAATTTGCAATCTGTAAAACTGTTATTCCGTCTTACTAGCATGTACAGTAGTAACCTATCAAATAAAAGACATTTACGGCATACATCCTTTTCAGACGTTACTATAATTTTTGCACATTTTTATACATTTGAAATTGAATTTTATCAAAATTTAACAAAACACGATAATCTGTTTGAATCGTTTTTGAGCTAATGCGCATTAATTATAGGCGTATAATTAAATAACATTGTTTACTTAAAATCAAACTTAATTATTGCCGTAATCATTAAATATCAGGCAATACTTGTAGAGAAGCATGTTCACTTGTATTGCTTTCGTTTGCAGGGAGTTAGCCCTATTAACACCGACTAACATCAAACTTTCAGCTGCTGTACATTTTTAGTGTCAATTTTTTTTCGAAGGTATTATCAAACTGATTTCGCTACGTATCGCTCCATAAATCATTTTCTGTTTTTTTGTACATTGGCGTTTTCCGATGAAGACGTTTGCTGCTACGGATTAAAACCTGTTTGATGACTAATTAAAAACATTTTATAGGTGGCGCTTGAGAAAAGCAAGACCATTATACGAATGCATCACGATGTATTACTCTTAAGGCCTATAGCCTACGTTGAAAAAAAATAGCACTAGGCACACTATGACTGCTTCTTGTATCATATAGATTGACGAAATTGCAGTTGGAAGTAATTATATTCAGCATTCTTGCTAAAAAAAATCCAATGCTTGCAGGCCGGCAGACACAAAAAACGCAATCTACATTCGTTTGACACGATACAAAACTACACGTACGAAACAAACTATTCGAAATTAAAAATAGATCTACTCAAAACTGACAGCTACGACTACGTTCTCAAACATCAACAAACATATAATTACGGCCAGGTTTCTACTTTGCGAGATCCATCCACATACAGTAGAAGTCTAGATCCTTATCTGTAGAAAACGTCCATTGTTAAACTGTTAGAAATTTTTCCTCTAGCATGGTATATGAACATGTGCCTAGTGTCATCAGTTGATAGGCCTACAACACGAACATAGCCACTGTCGTAAATTTTTACATGTAGTTAAACCGAAAATGAACGCTTATTGCAACTACTACATATAGTAGACTCGTTCCTGAGCTCTTAATGCGCTCTAGATGCATTTGTGGACGGAGCTTTGCCACGGGATAATTTGCAGCACTCTTCTAAATGCCTTAACTGTATTTGAAAGGTAGGAGGATAACAGAACAGGATGGAAAATGGGAAAAAGAAAGTAAGAAAGAGTAAAGGAAAAAGCACTCACACCCTCAGAAGCAAAGTTCTTTATAAGTCCCTGGGTTCTATCATTAGCAGTTCCGACTGATCGCCACTAGACGAAGGTCGACAGAGCGGTTGCTGAGACCGACGTCGCTCCAATGCTGACCGGCAGCGCCTCGTCACTGCCCGAGGCGGTCGGGTCGCGCTTCGGTCCTCCGTACTGACCGATAAACGAGCCGTCCTCGAGGAAACGCACGACGTCCGCCTGTTCGTCGTAGTCGCCGTGAGCGCTGCTGCCGCCACTCGACTCACTCGTCAGCAGATTGCTGGTCAGTCGCAGCAGCCCCGACACCCCGCCGCGCCCCGCAGCGCGCAGACTGCTCTGGCGTCGGCGTCGTCGGTGCTTCTTCGGCATCCGCTTGACGCGCTTGCCTTGAGCACGCGGCGGCGGCGCACCCGGCCTGTCAGTAGACAGTACACGCATCGCACTGCAGTGTACAAGTGTCATGGACATCACAGGCACTATAGGCGATCTGTACTGTGCAAGATCATACGCCGACTCCCAGCGAAGTAGTACGTGAAAAGCAATCGTCGCTAAATCTCTGTCCATTTTCCTCATTCTATCTCCATTTTATTGTCCCTTGTAGTCGCACAATTCACATTTTAAGATAGAAATATTTGCAGTGTTTTTGTCCCTTTAAAGCACTGAGGGTTTACCGCATGATTTGTAATGCGTGAAACTTCATATCTTGCCACTCTGTTTTATACATAACACTGCTTTATTAAGTTCGATCTTACGGGTACTTGTAAAACCAGATTTGACGCTGTTTACTGTCCTTCCCACAAGCAACACGCTGTTTTCTGTTTTCATATCTCACGTGTAAAAATCCAAGCACGGGAAAAAAAACTCCGACAATTTTCCGACAGCCCAAAATTAGGGG
>Ga0209367_1000999_pt1 | contig 32772 bp, 22 predicted proteins | sample WorMetLIZISLAND2_FD_187412 | JGI IMG/M metagenome (GOLD analysis project Ga0209367, IMG submission 187412) | Marine gutless worms symbiont microbial communities from Max Planck institute for Marine Microbiology, Germany - Olavius geniculatus... ... | reverse complement strand
GGGGGGGGATTTCAGGGAAGAGAGGGGTGAAATTCCCCCGCTACCAAAGTCACATGGCCTGTCAAATGCATTAGCATGTGCAGAACGCACACTGTTGACTTAGGGTAGGTTGAAATAAGACAACAGAACTTCTTTGCTAGTGAACCGAAATTCACTAATTTTTTTTGTTCAACAGGGGATTGGCTGTAGTTGATCACTTGCTATTCCACTTTTTGACGGCTCGCTTCGTTTCAGAGACATTCGCGGTCAAAGTCGAAAGTTGTCTGAAATCAAACCTAATCGTGAATGATTTTTGCCATCCTAAATTTTAAGAGGGTGGTGCCCCCCAAAAGTTGTATTGGAGTTATCACCCCCACATAGCAGCACGTCACGTGGCAAAGTTTCGTTAGGCTACACCCCCTAGCTCCAAAGATCTTGAGGCTCATACGCTGAATTTTAAGCCAATTTTTGACCTCCTTTGAAAAAAAAATTGTAAGGAGGACCCCCATCCCTGGTGGGGGTGTTCTAGCAAGAATTGGTCATTCTCTAGTGTGTGTAAAAATTTGGGGTGCAGCACCCCTCAGGGGCTGAAATATGGTCTTCCGAAAAAGTCGATTTGGGTGGGTATGATTTAACTGCTTAATCTCCCTGATTAGTGGACCAAAGTTCACCAAACTTTTTTCACCCCACGCGAGAGAAATCGCGGTACAAAATGTACTTGTCCGATTTTGAATATCTTCATCCGTTCTGGAGACATTCGCCGCCAAAATTGGAGAACGCCTGAAATTGGGCCAAATTTTGCATGTTTTTGGCCCCTGAATTTTTTTGGGGAGGGCCCCCCGAAATTCTGGACCAGCATTATAACATTTGGCCTAGTACTGATCACTGTGCAAAATTTCGTGCCATTCGGCCGACGCATCTCTGAGATCTCGTGTTAAAATAAAAAAAATAAAAAACATCTGCGGTAAAATATAAGTCCTTAAGAAAACTATCGTTTCCAGGCGGACTAATAACTAATTAGAATATTGCAACAACTGTAAGAGACTGCATACATACATGCTGTGTGACGCAATAAAGTGATGAAGCCGGTACAGACGCATGTCTCTGTTGTAACATAATTGCTTCGTTACGTTCTCGCAGCATACCACCGCTGCCACCACTGAACTCTGTAGCTGCTGTCATCATTTCCATTGCTGGCGTTTTACCGAAACTCTGACTGGCAACTGGTCCGTTGACAGCTAGATGACTAGAAGTCGTACTGATGACAGCATACGGCTGACGTCGGTCATAGACTGGCTGCTGAGAGGCTGCTACACTGAACGGCGACTGTACGGCTCTGTGGTACGGACTGCTGCCAACTGGTGACACCGGCACTGTATGTCCCATTGCAACAAACTGTGCATTTTTGTCACGGAAGTTAGTCGGCGGTGGCTGTGCAATGACAGATGACGGCATTAACGAGACAGGCACAGACTCCATGCCGCCGGCTGACTCCACAGTCATTGCACGCTGCATAGCGGCCATCCGTCGGCGCATCAGCTGAGCCTGCTTCAGCCGTTGCTCCGCCCGCTGACGTTCCAGCTTCTCTCTGATGGCACAGCAGTACGGCACGGGACACTTGGGCATGTCGCAGGTCTTGGCGTGGTAGCAGCACAGTGCTATCAGCTGCTTGCAGACAGGACAGCCACCAGTGTTCTTGCGCCGACATGCACCACTGTGCTGAATCAATCGCTTCATCTTCTGACAAGCAATCAGCCGACAGTTGGCGTCTCGGCAGTGGCAGGCATGGACCAGAGACTGTAGGCAGGTCTGTATTGAGCGCCGGCGAGCCTCCTGGGCACTCACTGCAGGCGCTGGCACCGACCTCTGTTCATCATTTACGCCGCCAGCATCAGCACCACCGCTCACAGTCTCCATACTACCGCTCAGACTACCTGTGCCATCCTCCAGGTCAAAACCAAGCCGATCCATCTTGTGTGGATGACCAAGTCGATCGTAACATGGAACACACAGGTCAAAGTCCTACAAACGCCATCGATAAACATTACTAGCACTCTCATAGCAGGCAGAATCCAAAAAACCTCTTATGAAAAGGCAGGCACTTCACTGACATGTCTTCTACCAGACAGAATAAACTTAACAGCCAAAATGTATTCCATCTGCTTTACATCAATAAAGCAGTATCAAATACCCAACTGTTTACATAATATATTCTGTTTTTTGAGGGGGTGGGCAAAAAAACATACAGCCTGCCAAACCTAGTGGTTAGTAAACCCAATAAACAAATTTCAAACTTTGGCACTGGTGTGATTTGTGGTCAATCTACATTAACAGTATTAAAATCCTTTTGATGCCCCACCACTAGAACAATTACATGAAAAAATTCTTCACGATTAACATTTCCTGCCCTACCATCCATACGCATTCAAACTATAGATCCGGTTTTGAAGATACAGCATCCTTACAACATAAGCACAAAGCTTATAGTTCTCTGAAAAACTACAACAAAAAATGAATTCCTACCACGAATGGCATAGGCTACATCTTAAATAATGCCAAAATAAAGCAGCGCAGCACGAAGAACAGCAAGACTGAGTGGTATGTGACTGACATCACAGACGGAGCAGTGGTAGCGAGTGTCGACGTTAGCATGGCAGCTGTTGCAAGTGTACACGAAGCTGTCCCGTGCCTGCGTGTGCAGCTCATACAGCATTGCCATGGACGAGAACTTGGCCCGACGCAATGATGAGAACTCGTAGTGTTTGTCACGCGCCAGCATCAGGAATGCATCCCGGCCATCCATGAGGTCATTGGCTATCAGAGCATCTGGGTCGTTCACTGGCGGCAAGTCGGCCAGCTTTGACGGAAAGTGGAGACGGACTACGAAAAACACCTGCAATGACAAAACAGAGCAAACAATATAAACATAATCATCATCATAATCGTTATCATACAAGGTAAGACGTAGTGTGGTATAAGTGCAACACACTTCTAGACCATAGTACACAACAACACCGTGGGGCATAAAAAAACATGCCACTTTACTTTTGTCAATATCTTCACCAATTATTGACCATTTTTCCGAATTCTTTCACTGGCACACTTTGCAGACAATTTGCAATAATGTGATTATTGTATATCCCACCAAACAGTAAATGCGTTTCTACACTACCTTGTGAAATATAAATGTAAACAAAAACTGACGATAATAACAAAATTTAGATAAATAAAAAAACGCTTCAGACCAACATTGCGATAAATGATTCGTATGACACTAGACTGTGTTTGACCCACAGTCTAGTGTTATACAGATCATTCACCACAATGAAAAACACTGAAGTGTTTTTTTTCAATTTTACCCAAATGTTTGTTTGTTGTTATCGTTATACATGCATATTTCATTCATATTTCACAAGACAGTGTAGAGACGCATTTATGGTGTGGTGGGATATATAATAATCACATTACTGCAAATTGTGCGTGGAGTGTGACAGTGAAAGAATTTTGAAAATCAGTCATTAATTGGTGAAGATATGGACGCAAGTAAAGTGCCACGTTTTTACGGCCCACCCTGTAGACCACAGTATAATACACAAGATGAAAACACGCTGTTATTAAAAACTACAAATTAAAAACTAAAAAAAATAAAAGTAGACCAGTAGACATCGCATCCGTTTCTCTCCTATATAACTTACAACCAATCACAACCACATGTACGGACATCACAGCTATTTCACTGTCTTAACTGCAAACACATTTTGATAGAATGCACCTGCTCCAAAAGTATCTTGGAACTGATACACTCAAAGAACTTTTCGGGCTAATTGCACTGTTAAAAAACTGCGCACTCACTCACTGTTATGCTACTAACACTAGTAATTACAAAATCCACAATTCGGTGTTATGATACAAAAATCAAGAAATCAACATATAATGTACAAACAAAAAGCAAGAGTTAATGCTAGAATATGTATCATATCTTGCATAACATGCAAACTAACTACTTTACCAACCTCTTTGTGTTTTTCCATTGTAGTGAAGAGTTTGGCCGACAGATCGCTGTTACCCAGCCCTCCACTCTTACTGCTTCGACGCAGTGAATGATTCTTTGTCTTTGAGTTCTTCTTTTTACTTCCACCACTTTTCTGCCCTTTCTTCTTCCCATTTGCAGTCTACAAAGAAATCTCCTTTTATTAATATTGTTATCAAACCCACAAGAGAAGTCAAAAAAGTATGCAATGCTGCATCAGCAGTAATTACGAGAGATGCAATGCCTGACTGAGATGAATATATTGCTTTTCATTATTCAGCATTTCATATAGTCACACCTTTTTGGTCATTGCATTATGAGAAAAATCAGCAATGTGTGCTTTGTAGCACTATCAGCCAGTAACTTAAGCTCTCATGTGACCAGGCAAATGTGCTCAAAGTTGAAAGAGACTGAGTAGTAATGAGAAAATCCTCAATACATAAATTCAAAGAAAATACCGACATACTGTGCGGTCATCCACCTGCAACCATAATCCTAATGTTAATCCGGACCTGACTTTTTCAACTGAAATTTGCCACATCAATACACAAAAATACGTAAATACAAAATACACAATGGCTGCATAATGACAGCTATATGACATAAAATAAACAAATGACAGAAATTAATTAATAAGCTGTACTGCACCTTTCCCAGCGGTTCACCGTAGCTAATGCTGGAACATGAGGAATCCTCATCGGTCTCATCAAAACTCGTCAACTCCTGACTACTATGCTTGTCCTGATCCGCATCACCATCGAGGGCCTTGGCACAGTCTTCCAACACGTTCGGCCAAAAGTCACCTTCGAAGTACGGCATCTGCGTCACGCTCTTGATGCCACTGTCCACTGCATCCTTCATTATATCCTAATATCAAAAAACACCATGACTGTGTGAGAGACCATGGCTTGCACAAATGCACCAACAAAATAACAATGACCAGCTGATAAATACTAACAGGCCTACCACCACTAATAATCTGTCAAGACGTACGTCAAAACACTTCAGAGGTGCTTGCAGACAGTCAGATGTAGCAATTATTACTGCATAGTACCAATTAGAATTAAACTGCAGTTTAAAATGTCAATATCAAAAAAATTCCAGACAGTAGGCACTGTGCAGTGGAAAGCTCCATCAGAACAGCAAGTTATGGGGGTCAGCTTGTAGAGTTTTCAGACTAATCATCCAACTGGCTGTCCACAAAAATTGTTGAAAACAAGTAAAGTGCAAACATATGCATTTCATGTAGAAAGCTAATACATTAAATTTTATATTAGCGTAATATTGTTTATATCATTTCCAGAAGGCTGACCATTATACTCTACAATGCAGTTCGTAGCAGAAGCTAAAAAAACAAAAACAGATCCACACTAATTCCGAACTGACCAATCTGAACTGAAAACTAGTCATTTCAAATAACCAAACTAAAACCAAATTTGGAAACAAAACCATTCTGCAAACCCAAGTGTCTTATCAAACACACAAACCTTGTAGTCAAAGATGACCTTTTCCAGCTGTGCTTTTTCCAGCATCCTCCTGTACCAGTCCTGAAGACGCTTGGGCTTCGGAATCTTCTGCTCTGGCGGATGACAGTGAAAAATGTAGTCATCACCCTCGCATGGCGGACATGCCCATATGTGTGCCCACGCGTATCTAAACAAACCAGTGTCAGTAAGAACACTAAAACAGCATCAAATTCAAACACTGAGTAACAATGCACCATGATCTCAGTGAGTGTGAGTGAGTAGGATTTAATGTTCCGCCCAACACAGTAGACCTACAGGTCATATAGGAAACGGCCTTTCCAGGCAATGCATTGCACACATATAACCACATAATGAAACACAAAATTTAACTTCTACGGAATAAACTAGATAAGTAACAACAAAATACAAAATATCAATCCTAACCTACAAAATATAAGAACTGATCATTATGGCTGTGCATATGTAACACTATCGGTAGTTGTAATAATCTTCTATGCTATCCTCCACAGAATCATTAATTTCAGAATGCTGTCTACTGGAGGACAGATTGGGAGGCACATGAATAACAAATACCTGAAGAAAAATGTCTATAACCATAAAGCATCAAAACAACTTCAAAGTAACTTCAAAAATTTTTTTTAAATGGCTGAAAACGGCGCTGACTGAGCAAACGTGAATCACCACACATGCCCAGAGGCACAATAAACGTATATAACTTCTGCATACAAAACAATGCAATTATGGCACATCTTTAGCAAAACGAACACAATGTTCATTACCATTAGCAGTCACAGATATTCAGAATTGAACGAGAAATTTCAGCTAATGCTCACGAGATGAGCGAAAGCCTATAGCAGTTCCAGTTCAATAGTTTAGCTTAAAATTGGGGTGTTCACGCCAAGTTAATATACAAATACCAAATTCTCTATTTGGATCGCATAACGATAGTTCCGTGGCGCCACCTTGTGAATGATATAGACTTTGGTCGCAGCCCGAAATCGCCAAAATATCCACAAAACCCCCTATTTTAACGTTCAAGGTCATTCAAGGTCATTGAATTCGACGCCAATCGAGAACCAGTGTACGACTTCCTATTAGTGATTAATAGTAACCTAAGCCCTATTTAGCACCGTCAATCGCAAATTTTGCCCACCCCGTCTCATCTAGCACCCTTGTTCAGTGTGACCCCTTCGAATTTATAAAAAAGTTTTACGGTTCCTGAAACTAGAGTCTTCCAGGCTGCCGATGGTGAAGATTCGGTGATCCTGGCTTGCACCGTTTTTGACTGATCCACCCGTGTTGACAGACAGACGAACGGATAGAACTGCGATGGCCAAGATGCGCTAAAAGCAGTAGCTGCTTTTGCGCGTAAAAACTTTGTATCTGAACAATGGCAAGTGATATCTCTAACACTGCATGCAGCGAGTGTATGCTAACGTATTTTTTAGCTGATGTATTCACCAACTGCTTACCCGATTGATTTAACATAGTCGAGATAGCCAATGAGAAGGTCATGGTAGACTTCAGTGCGGAAATGTCTTGGTCTGAAGAAATGTACACTGTCCAGGTATGCTATGTATACACGCCTGTAAAATGTACAGCACGGACAGAATATTACTGTTATATCATTCTTTATGGTTTCACATTCGCATACCATTGTTTGTTCTATACTTCAAAGTACTCGCCACTTATCAAAGCATGAAATCATTATAACCTTATCAATTTTCTCTGCATTCTGGCACCTTGCATACAGAAACAATGATTTTACTGCTATATAACAAACTACAGTCAACAAATATTCTACTGCTGCACACACATATTAAATTCCATGCATGCAGCAAATGCAAAGTAATAACTTTTGCAGGGAAATTGAAAGAAAAAAATACTACTCAGCAACATTTGCATTATAAATAAGAACAATTTTTTACATTATGCACATCCAATTAGTTCCAAACTCCCTATTATCATGTAAACAATTTTTACAAGAAATTTGAGCTAATCCTCATAAGACACGTTAAAGCCTATAGCAGTTCCTGTTCGCAAACTGTCAGTCTATCTCCATTCTCCAGCCAAATCATCGCAGTTCATTCTTGGAGTGTGCGCTGCAGACAAAGATCGTAAAAATCAATAAAAACCCCTTATTTTGGAAGTTCAGGGTCTCTCCAAGTCATCGATGTTGATATGACTGAAAAGCTCGTCACTAGTGCTTGTTATGATAGGCAGCATGCACATGCATCCATTTTCACAAAAGACTGGCCAACTTTTACGGGGGTACCGCTATTCGATGCCTTTGTGCACAGGTTTCCTTGATCTAAAAAATCAAGACTTGGACCATCGAAATCTACGTTCAATGCTGAAAATTTCATACCCAGCTTCTTTATGTCTGTCTCAATTGATTTCAGCGCAATTTACTCTTGAAATGTCTCGCAGCGTGAAAACACTAAAAAAATCGACAAAAATTCCTATTTTAGCGTTCAAGGTCATCCAAGGTCATTAAATTCGGTGGCAATCGAGAGCCAGTGTACGACTTCCTATTAGTGATTAATAGTAACCTAGAACATATCTTGCACCATTATTGAGATACAGTGACTAATTGGCTAAAAATCGCAAATTTTTCCCACCCCCTCTCATTTAGCGCTTTAGTTCAAAGTGACCCCATTCCAATTTATAGAAAAGCTTTATGGTTTCTGAAACTAGAGTCTTTTAGGCAGCCGACGGTGAAGATTTGGTGATCCTAGCTTGCACCGCTTTTGACTGATCTACCCATGTGACAAACAGACGGATAGACAGACAGAATTGCGATGGCTAAGACGCGCTGAAATCAGTTAGCTGCTTTCACACGTAAAAACAACAGCATACAGGCATTAAGTCTAACAAAACACAAACCGCGAGTTTGGAGGTGGGCAATCGGAGCCATATTCTTGCACATGCATCCCAAAAAAGCACACTTCACATCCATCGATTTCTTCAAATGCAAATATTGTCTTTGCCCGATAAGGGAACATCGATGCCATTTTGCCAGTGTCGCCAAATTTAGCTTTCATTGCTGGCTTCAACTCAACCACTTTGTCGTAGGACGACAACACTCGTATGATGACTTCGCCTGCACCCGAGTTCTTCCGCTTCAACATGTCATTGACACGGCTCTCCAAGTAACAACTCAGTTTTGTCGTCGGCAGACCTGAACATATACAAGTACACAAAGACATTTTTATGTCCTCCCCAAGGCATAATGCACATAGGGTGGCACTATACTCCAATTCCTTAGCCCTCAGCCAGACAACAGTTTACACTGCAAGACCGCAGGTAAGAGGCTAGTGCATTGCATGGCATGGCTATTTATGCTCTAGGTACTGCTAGTACTCATTGTGCCCAACCATGGAGAAATGGCTGGGCTGAGTGGACCTGGGTGGTGTTACATACCGAAATTATTTATGCATGAACTGACGGTCACCAATCCAAGTATCACCTGCACTTGGCATACTTCATTAACTCAATGCTACACTAAGCCATAATATGGCCACACATGCATCATGCCACAGACATGCCATCAGTAAGCAAAGAAGCTACACTGTCATTCCTACAAATGTGCCACTGGGTTAGTGTTAAAGGTCCGAATATAGCTCTTAATGAGCGAACCCATCTCAGAGCTACGAAGTGTTGTTTGCTTGATTTTTTTTACTTTTTTATAGTTGTCAGTACCAGTGCAGGTGACTGCCTGGAAAGACATGTGACCATAAAATGCATCAAACAGAACAAAAAACTTTACTTACTCACTCCCTCGCTAACTTGACATAAACTCACATAAGCCAAAGTTGTACTATGTGACAAATAATTCACAGCATAGAAAGTAAGCGCACACCATTCATCATCATATAGCTCTACAACACAAAGAGAACAGAACTGCACTGCTGTTGCTTACGCTTTGCGCTGAACTTGTTTTCTTTCCTCTTCTCATTCTTCTCGGCAAGACAGACATGACAGACGAACTCGTCCGGCCAGATTTCACTCATGTACTGAGCACAGACCTGATGTTGCTGACGTCCGCAGTCATTGCATACCACGAACCTGCAACAGATCAATGCAACATACACCAGTCATCGACACATGGAACGCATCAGCACATTGACAAAGTGCCTTGGCAGCATAACAGTAATGCTTCAAACATACAATAAAGCAGTTGTGGGTTGGACTCTCAATCTCAGCCATATTGCTACCAATATCACGTGAATGCTACTTGGACAGGTGACTGTGTTGCTGTTGTTTTCTTCTGGTGCTCGATCAAGGATCATACACAACCGGCTTCGGTGAGACCAGCATCCCTCAGGTAACTGAGTGCTATTTCGGGTTCGTTGAACAGAAAAGTGACGGGATTATCCTCATCAAAATGGTGGCTGCGTGCATCTTCCAATACCGGACATTCAGTCGTCAAGTGTACCAGCGTCTCCTCTGCCTGACCACATCGCTGACATGTGGCCGGTTCAGGCTGGTCTTGGTTCCTCGTTATTCTGTTGCGGTACCATGCCAACTCTGATGTGTCCTCCTGTACAGAGGCGTGAAAGCAGAGTCCTTTGTAAAAGTGTAAAGTCCCTTTCTTGATCTCTGTTCACATATGTGGCATGGGGTACTGCTGGTTTGGCCATCCTACTCCATTTGCGGGCACAGTGATGACGAATAACTGTTTTAGCAGTGCTAAAGTCCACCGGTGCTGCTGACTGTGGCAAGGTGGAGACAGGTGACTGTCTCGGTGACAACCAATCTCCCAGGTCAACTCAGCCTCTCACCCCTTCAAGACAGGTGAATTGAGTACTGGCCTGCCTGGCTGGAGTTAAGAGAGGGCACATTCGTCTGTGTCGGGTGACAGATAACAATATATGATCTCACATGATTCTCTGAAATTTCCCATGAATAGGTACAGACAGACACTGTTAACTTCTAACGGCCAAACAATGATTAAACCAGGAAAAAAAATCTACAAAGTTGAGTTGAATCAACGTTGACACAAGAACAAGGCTAACAGCTGGAGCAGTTGGACATTGTCGAACATGTGCAGGGCTAAGAAAATCAGTCAGTATGAATAAAACCCTGTCACTGTGCCGGTAAACTTGGTCCATTACACAAATTTGAGTTTATACCAAACATGCACAACCATGTGCCTTTGCATCATTTAATTTATCTCTATCAGATTAATCATTCAGAAATGTCAAAATGTTGATTGAAGTCCTGACAATAAAAGCATTACAAAGTAGATACAATGATATCACGACATGCATCTGAAATCATCTCAGTGCCGCTCGGCCGCACTGAAACGTGCAAGAAGGTCAATTATCCGTTTTTTAGAGAAAAAAGTCAACATTATTCTGTCTATCAGAACGCATTAAAAACAATAAATGTGTCTGGTAGTACATATGCGAGGGTCTTACTGTTCAAATTCCAGCTTGTCATTCTTCTCTCTCACAAACTGGCGCTTCTTCACTCTTCTACAATGATCCCACAAAGCACACAGTTCAGTCACGCCAAATATCAAAAACTATGAAAGTAGTAATATAATAAAAATCATGACAATACAAATTTATGCCAATGTTTATAGCGGTATCATAACAGCACAGTCCTTGCTAGAGTTTACACAGATCACATAATAAATGTAGAACTGATGCTTATTTCACCATCCCACGAACTGATGGAGTAAATGTTTAAATCACTAAATAAACATAAGGTTTAAAGGTTTATTCAAAACAGTGAGCAGAGCAAACTAAATTAATAATAAGACAACTTATATGGCACCATAAAATATCCTAAGATAAAAACAAGAGTACCTAACAAAACATGCAAAATGAACACAATAACCGTTATGAAAACCGTTAAGATGCTTCACAACAGAAGGAAGATATAAACAGCAGGAACTAACATGGCTGGCTGCATGGGGTCATCAGTCAGTTCAATGTCATCTTCCAGCACTTCATTGAAACATTTCTCACAGTAGATAAATCTGCAACAACAAACAAACAACTCACAATGTTCGTAACAATCATTTAGCAATTAAAAAATTCTACTGACAATAAATTTCTCCAATAATTTGATATGCAAACATATATGTCAAATAAGAGAAATTCCGAAGAGGTACAAAAAACATAAGAATATCAAAAATAGAGTTCTAAGTGTATTCTGCATATTATACTAACAAAACGAGTTGATCATAATTTAGAGTAATGTTTATTTTATTTAAGATCTTTTTGTTCCAGACAAGGACCATTCATTTTCTCTTGTGGGATAACAATGTGACTTTGATGTAGGCCAAGCCTACTGCATAACAGCCAAATAGCCTAATGACTGATTGCAATTTTGCATGCTAAAGATCATGAAAAATCTCGCTGAAAGCTGCCGAACAATCGGCTATTGAATATTTGATGTTGTTGACTGTGCCTTGTGCAAATGTGGGATATTATGATGGTGAACTTTGTAGCAAACAATGAGTAACACAGATTAAGAAATCCAAATAGTACACGCAATTAGGCAGGACATAGTGTCAGGATACACCAGTCCATCAGTCAGAAACACTCTTCCAAATTATCCAAAAAACCAGCAATGCACACTGTCTGTCAAGTTCTAGATGCCATCTCAAACATTTAGACTCGTTCTACTGGCACAATGAGTGCATTCAAGGTAATTTACAGTTAATACAATGTACACCGTGATCCACAAAAAACGTGCCACTTTCATTTTTTGAATAGCTCTGTGCAGCACTGACCGATTTACGTAATTTTGGCATGCAACATCAGAAAGGAAGGAACTCGATGCAAATAAGTATACTTCTGGCTACCTCACTTTAATACTACACTACCTTGTGAAATGCAGGTTGTTGAGCCTGTTGTTTGCGAGTGGTGTCAACGTTTGCCACTTGCATTCGCGCTGGAGGAGGAAATTTTAAGGACATGCTGTAATAACGAGGATGTGATGTGACACGTGTAACTTTTTAAGACATAATAGTTACCAATCTTCTTTGTTGCTTTTCAGTTAATCATTTCTGAGCTGAAGCGTGCACTATCCAGTATGAATTTATTGTTGTAAAGGGCCAAACTACGACTTCTGCATTTCACAAGGTAGTGTAGCAACAGTATTAAAGTGAGGTGGCCAAAACTACAGTCATTTGCGCCATGTTTTTTTGATGTCACACGCCAAACATTATAAAGCTAATTCAACAAATAAAAGTGGCACATTTTTTATGGACCATGGTGTATAAAGTAAATGGCTACACACTTATTCACTCACAGTAAGATATAATAGGCAACAAACACAGCATATCTTGCAAGCTATGTGTAATGTAACAAAACTGCACAAGATACCTGTTGTCATAGACATAGTAGACGGTGTCACGGGGGATTGGACAAAGTCCTTTACCAAAGCAGCAGAGAACTTGCGGTGAGAAAACATATTTGCGACCACAGCAGTGTCCCAGGGACTGCATTGCACCGTCTATGTCAGCTTCAAACAGTTCTGCCAACTAAATTACACAAACACAAATCACAGTTTTACATCAAACAAACTAAAAGTAAGCTGTAAAAACTGTGCTTTCATGTATACAATATTCTGAAGAACAACTTCATCAAATGCTCATCAAACTACATTTGTGCATTATATGGGCCACAGTGTAGGTATGTCTACATCCGGAGCACATATTATCAAACAAATGTCGCAACTGCTACCAATTTCCTTTAAACAATCGAAGATGATAATAACATGACGAGAATACACTGCAGACGATCAACATGCTAACTTCAACTTGTTGCGAGTCTGCGTAAACACTGCAGATCACCACAGATCAGCTAAGATGGCACATAATGCTTAAGTCTATGTACTTCCTTAATGTAATAAGACATTAACCTTAACCTTAACTCTAGATTGATACATGGCATCGCAGAGTTATAGATAAGGTAAGAGTTAAGGGTAAGTAACTGGAACAATATCTGCCATCTCACCTAATATGTGTTTAGGCAGACCAAATTGCTATAGTTCCCGGGATAATATTTGATGTAAAACAAAAGGGTGCGGCCGTTGAGGGGCCGCCCGCTATGGGGCCGTCCTTGCAGTTGAGTACGTGTTAGACGGAGTCAGACGGAGGGAATAATATTTCAATATTTGCCCATCACTAGCTAATATCGCAAAAGTACAAAGTAATCTATGGTTTTGTCAATGACTCTATGTAAACAGTAAACAATAAACATAGAGATGTTAAAGTTAACAACGCAATTAGCCGCCGTGACCTTGACCTCTGACCCCTTGACCTTGAAATTGGTCCACGGGGTGCTGGTTTCCAAGGGACCCTTCTTACCAAGTTTGGTATTCGTAGGCCTTTTCGTTTTCCCTCTAGGTGGAGGCACGGGACAGACAGACGGACAGGATCAACACATGATGGGGCATCCTTCTACAAAGGACGGCCCCATAAAAAGCTCGCTACTTACTTATCCATTCAGCCAATCAGTCTACCAGCCACGCTTCCCCAGTTGACTCGAGTTGGCTACACACAGCCTCAACTCTGCTGAGCAAATTTACTAACAAGTACGACACTTGATAGATATTTGTAAAAACCACTCAAAAGTTCATTCGCTCACCTTTGTGCAAAACTTGTACACCTTTGACGTTTTTCGATTGTACAGCCAGGCATTGTTGAACATGAGCCACATGTCGTCGACAAACTCCCACGGATTGTTGTACAGTCCTTCGTCCAGCTTTTTCTTCATCAGGGATAAGTCCATCGGATTCTTTATGATATTGAAGTAATCCTATACACAGACACAATACTAATAGTCAATAATCACAATAATAATAATCAATAATCCAACAACTATTTCTCTCTCAGATAGCATGAGTTTGTTTTAGCACAGATATCGCAGAATGATGATAACCACAAACCAACCTAAACCTAACTTATCACTTCATAGCTGTGACATTGTCCAAGAAACTGGATATCATGTTTAGAAATCTCATTCTTCTGCAAAGATTGGTATTTTATCTTAATTGCTAATTTTTAGTTATGAAAATCTAGTTTCCACAAGGCAAAAACAACATTGTTCACTTACATTTTGCCACTGCATTATCATCCAGCAGTTATGGACAGCCACAAGCAGTAATTTAAAAAAAATACTAAACATATTTGTGTGTTGAAATGGCTTATAATGTTAATCAGTTGTTTAGTTGAGTAATTTGGATACCAAATGTTTTAATTATTTTGAAAAATGAGACCCTGAAATTTCCTATATTTTCAAATGACCACAAAAAAACATTAACTTTTGCAATGCAATTACTTACTGGTACGCCCAATGCCACAGGGTCAACTGGCAGCCGAAACAATATGCCTTCAGGCTCCTGGAAATATATCTTCTCCCATATAGGCATAAAAGCCTCGATCAACTCATCACGTTCCCACACTGTATAACAGACAAACCACAATTCTGTTATATTACGAATACAGTATTTAAGCCAAAAATGGTATAAGCAATAGTAAATAATCTGTATATAATAGTGCTACTAAGAAATCCACAATGTATTTTCTCAATTACCTCCAATGCAGTCAGTAAGCTTAATGTACAAGACTCATAGCAAAACAGACGTGCAGAAAATACACAAGCAAGCCCAAAAACAACCACCTACACATTTTCACCAAATACTGACCACTTTAAAAATCCTTTCAAAGGCACAAAAAGCAAAAATTTGAAGCAAAATGATCATTAAAGTTACATAATGAACACTGTATTCAGGTGTTTAATATGACCAACCTTCAGTGCAATGATCAAGACTAACAGTTCCCCAAACTGCCTTATAATTGCTTGATCTACAATCTACATAAAGCACATATGTTCCACTTTTTACGTGCCACAATGTGCTATAAAATAAGCACTTTCAGTAATCAATATTGCATGCTTTCTATGCCAACACACACCAATCAATCCATACCTTTTCTAGATGGTTCTTTTTTCACTTCAGTATCACAAGCAGACTCATCGTCAGCTGCAGCATCGGAGGGTTTCGGTGATAGATGTTCTTTGCCGAGTAATAGATGTTCTTTGCTATCTGTAGTCGTTTCTTCACTTGCAGCTTCCAGCTCTGTCTCTTGTTTCGGCTGCTCGGTCTTTACCTCCAGCTTCACATGTTCACCAGTCATCGCTGGCTCGAACGCAGTGTCCTCACCGACTTCCGTCTCAGACTTCGGCTCCAGTTTCACCACAGAACCCACACCTGCGACCACCGTACTATCTATTCTGTCTAACGGCTGGTTTAACACGATGCTGTTCTTGACTGGAGAGACAGAATTCATGGCGGAACATGGTAATGATTTCTCGTCGGGTTGAACACATTGCTGCGCGGGAGAAGGCTGGAGAAGGGCTGATAAAGATGACAATGGCAGCTGAGCTGATGCAGCACTCTCTGAAGCAGCAGTAGTGTGAGCAGCATGGTGTGCTGGTAGCGCACTGTTGGTGACCGATGTGTCCATCGATGTCAGGCTTAGACGTTCTTCTCTGGTCACTGGACTACTGTGTGAAAGAGTCACTGACGATGAGGACAACGTGTTCGTATAGGTCTGACTCGGCATAGCTTGTTGTGCAGTACGTGCTAGTTCATCTGGTAACTGATTCTGTACAACTATACTGTTAACGTTCGATGATGCGGTGACTGCAGGATATGCTGACGACCTCATCATCATCATTCTACTCACAGGCTGGGCCGGCTGCTGCATTGAAGTACCTGGTCCTCCCGGGAATGTCACTGAACCGGGACCACCATAATGAGTCGGTGGAGGAAATGCCCCCGTCTGAGCTATAGGTGCTGCCGTGTTGTACATCACACCGCTATGGCGTATTTCATGGGACATCATACGAGAGGGTAATGTGCCGGCTGGAGCCACCGCAAATAACTGTCCATTCTCATCCATCTACCAAACAGATCAACAATCAGATCATCAACACACAGCTAGTGAGTGTAAACACTAAACAATCATACATACATTACATCTGAGGTGTCCCAAACTACACAACAAGCTCCTGAAGTCACTGCAAGCCAGACCAATGCTAAATGCTATTACAATTAGTGACAAGAAATCTGAGCTAATGCTCATGAAACGGATCACAGCTTATAGCAGATCCTGTTTGCAGGTAATCTTGGTCTATCTCCACCCGTTTTGCTGCAATTCACTCTTTTGCAGTCAAAAATTGCAAAAAAAATCACTAAAACCCTTATTTTAAGGTTCAAGGTCATCAATAATGATACCATTAAAAAGCACGACATTGGTGCCTGTTATGGTAAGCAACATGTCTGTGTTTATCTGCAACCGTTTTTACGATAGGCAAGCCAACACCGAATAAATAACCACTTTTTAGAGGGCTACATCTCCTTGACACCAGCGTGTGCAGCCCTCCTTGACACTAAAGCGTTTGGACTTAAGACTGCTTAAATCTACGTTCAATGCTGAAAATTTCATACGCAGGTTGTCTTGGTCTATCTCCAGCCATTTCGATGCAATTCACTCTTGAAATGCGTGACGCAGCCCAAATTGCAAAAAAATTCTAAAAAATGCCTTATTTTGGGGGTTCAAGGTCATCGATGATGACATTGTGCCTATCTGCAACCATTTTCATGTTAGACGACCCAATAACGATAAAATAACGTCTTTTTAAAGGGGGTGCCCCTCTTTCGTCCCCTCGTTCGTGGGGACCCCCTTGACCTAGGGGCATGAAATTTTGTCCCAAAATACTAGAGAATCTAGGCTATCATACGGTGAAAACCCGAAGTCTCTACCTCATCTGGGCTTGAAACGATACCGGCACGTGACACCAGGACAGACAGACGAACGAACAGAATTACCGTAGCTAATACGCACCATAGCTATGCTAGCTCTGGTGCATAATAATAAACAGCAGACTTAAATGTGTGCCTTTACCTAAAAATAATGGTATGTGTCACTTGCAACCAGCATTAAGGGTTAAGAAATCCAAAAAACAAGTAAGTAAATCTGTGAAAGCAAAGCAAGCAAGACGGTAAATGAATAATACGCAAGCCATATAATTTCATAGGCCTATTTACACTGTGTCCCCAAAAACACCAGACACCTGCTACATTTTCAAATAACAACAACAATCCTGGTTCAATATTGGAAAATATGGGTATAAAAAATAGATGCACATAGTCAGCATTTAATACCATTTGCTAGTCTGTAAAAAATTAAGAACAAAGTACCAGCTAAAATTTACCTCCAGCACCTGCAGTAGAGGCAACTGCACGGTATTACTTAAATATTAAATCTGCCGTACTTCCCGAGAGATTGTTTGAAAAACAGTGTTACTGACAATCCCCCTCCAAGTCAGCAAGTAAGCCACCATATCTTATCGAACGATCTACTGAGGAGCTGCGACATGGCTGCTAACCTGCTCATGCTGTCTGCTGATCAGGTACTGCCGGTGCTGTGCTAAATGAGCAGAATTGTTGAAGCCCGGATAACCAGTGCGCGCTTGCTCTACAGACTACAGTCAACAATGGCACCTGTGATTAACTAAACTACCTGTATCGCAGAACGCAGCTTATTCCCATAATGTGTTTTATGCTTTTTGACAAAAATTTTCATAGGCACAACCACCTCTGAATTCTACTTGTACATAAGCATGATAACTGAAAACCAGTCTAGCGGTACAAATTTCTATGGGTGAGCTGAAAACAAGCGTGTTTAGTTTTGGTCTTCTTAACTCCCAAAAACCATCCAGTCACTTTGCTGCAGCACTTTCAGCATAAGAACAATATTGTACAAAAAAGTGAGACATTTGCTAACAAAGCTTATCACCTGAAGTTTCAGTGAAGAATTTGATCTATAAATTTCTCTCCCCTAGTGACCCCTATCTAACACAATGTCACTAGATAATACAACATGGTTCTTGCCCATTTGTCAAAATCAAATTCAGGGACTTTTCAAGGACTTTCAAAGACCATACAAAGGAAATATAAGGACAACTGAATTAAATCTAATGAGCACTTTTATAAGCATATATAAGCAGCTTCAGTTTACATTCGACAACTGAACACCTTCAAGCATTAATCAAAAACTGGAATTATCAGACAAACCCACTCAGACAAAGGCAACACTGATTCTGAAAATCACTTGTTCAGTCACGGCATTTTAAAAATCAAATTCAAGCACTTTCAAAGATCTTGAGACACAGATTCAAAAACTTTCAAGAACCATGTCTGTTTTCAAGGACCTTCAGCGCCTTGCAAATCTGGAAAAAAATTCAAGGACTTTCAAGGACCCGAAATGGCATGTGAATCAGCTGAACAGCTGAATCTACATTGGCTCCCAATTGATCAACGCATTGAATTCAAACTTGCCATACTGACGTACAACATTCTCAACTCTTCTCAGCCTGCTTATCTACATTCTCTGCTCAATTATCACAGTCCCATACGTTCTCTGCGTTCGGCCAACACCAATCTGCTGTCGATTCCACGTGTCCGCACAACCTTTGCCTCCCGCGGTTTTAGCATTGCAGCCCCCACAGTTTGGAACTAGTTCTACCTCTGCAGACATTTTCCATCGCCTCCTTAAAACTCACTGCTTCCATCAGGCCTACTGCTCCCTCTAGCGGCTCAGCCAAGTGCCTCAGATTCGGCCACTGGCTGACATTGTGCACTCTAAATATGCACTTACTTTCTTACTTACTTAACAGTTTAAGCACGATGCACAAATGAGACAGACAACAAATACGACAGACCACGCTACTGGGTACAAATAAACATGTAGCAATAGGCAGAATCGCTTGCCCTGCAAAAAGTGATGGTGCCTAATAATTCATGAGTATGACATGGCGTGTACTCACAGAAGGACGCAGAGAAGCCGGCATTATCCTCACAGCTGGTCGTAGCATAGCTCTTTCACACTGCATGGCAGCTGCCCTCTGCATGCTGTAGCCCGCTGGAGTAGACTGCTCCTGAGCCAGACACCTGCCTGCTACATTCACCATTGATGGCTCTTCCAATACACCTACATCACGCCATCCACAATACTCATTTAGTACATGTCAAACAGCTGACTATTTCTGATAAAATTACAGAAAAAGAGAAACTAAAGCCTGATTTCCATCCAACATAACAGTGGCAGCACATACAATGCAAGAACAGAAACCATTTCATGTGTTTAGCCATTACACTGACATTTTTGTTTAACTGAGATGGCAGCAATAAAGCGCTTTGTCACTTTTCTTGCTTCACTCTGCTGCAGTGACTCGTATTTTGCTTCATGATTACAGCTGTCAAAGCATTAATTTTTTAAATGCATTAATTTTTTAATGCAAGTGTTAACGTGTTAATAACACATCATTAAACACTGCAGATATTGCAGGTCAACAACATCAAGATGTTGAGCGAAATGAAGCCCACAAAGTTGTGCCTGAGTCGCAGGACCGTGACAGTAGTGATGAAATGGCAACAAAACAATATTACTTGAATATTATTCAAACAAATGCAGTTTAATGAAATATTGGATTTAATCTCCTTCACAGAATTCAGTAAATTTACGTATGTGTGTTAATTTTCTCAACGTGCGTTAATTCTTTAATGTGTTAACGCGTTATCTCAACAGAGCTCTCTATTCACAGAGCTCTCTATTCTTTGTATGACATCAATGGGGAGCTGGCTAACCCAAGTTTTCAGACAAAAAAGCGTTTACGCAACCTCATAGCTATCATGACAATAACAATGTAATGGTTTCAAGATCATTTTTTCTCTGAACATGTGCTGATTCATACCTGGTGTACAGCTCATCTGATACAATGAATGCAACGGATGATTTGCAAAGCCTCTTTCAACTGATACAGCATCTGAAATACAAATGGACACATGCAGTTACACAATGACTTTAAAAATAAGCCTATTTTCAAGAATTACTTCAGACCCTGCTGGTTCCTGAACGTAAACTACTGCAGCGGAACTTCTACAGACCAAATGCACTTGCTGTCATTGAACCAACAATGTCAAAAGTGCCGAAGAATGACTGTAGCACAACATGAAAACAAAAGTTTGGTACTCGACACAGAGCTGGCCAAATAAGTCAGACTCATGACTGGAAGCACTTTACAATCTTTGAAGCTGTAGCTAATTGATTCTCTAGAGCTAATATTATTGCAGTGCATTACATTACATGGCCATCCATTGCCCATGACAGCAAACTCCTAAACCCATTAATGCAGAATGCAGACATATCAGCACCCCAATCTGCAACACTAGGCCTTCATTCTGTAGTCGATTAAACCTAAATTACATTATGCCGACTTTCACCGAAACTTCCCAGCAGGGAAAGTTGTGGACACAAATCATGAAAGTCGCCGACACAAATCACGAAAGTCACGGACACAAATCATCTCAACATGTCAAGATGTTTGCGAAAAAGTCCGTTACAAGTCCGCAACAAACCTGTTTGTGTCACTCTAATGGAATTTAGCCCATTATAATGCATGGGGAAAGTTGGCGACAAAGTCGGTGACAAAGTCGCGGACACAAATCATGAAAGACGGCAACGTGATTTGTGTCGCGGACTTTCATGACTTGTGTCCGCGACACGTCCGCGACTTTGTCGGGAACTTGACCCGGACTTTGTCGCAAAGTCGGCGTAATGGAATTTGGGCTTAAGCTACTACTAATTTCTTATCCAACTGAGAGTACAATACTGAGTTGACCTGAGCAAGCAATAGGTTAGCAACTGGCTTGAGACTGCTTGCAAAAGACCCATGTTGAAATGTAAACCATGGCAAGATTTAAACTCAGCAGCAGAGAAGTGTCCGGGATATGTGAAAGTCCATAGGGGGAAATGTCCAAGCAAAAAAATTTATGCTCTACTTTTACATAAACAGTGCTACTGGTAAACATACTGTTTAAACAAATTCAAACATTACAAAAACACACATGAACAAAACAACAAAATGACACTTACTGGGTTGTCGAAATCTGTTCTGAAAATAGCTGAAGCGGAGTGCACTGTTATCGGTGCCCGGGCCAACAGGACTTTGTTGTTGCCATGTGCCACCTTTACCAGAACTGTTCTTCAAGTTCTGCTCTTGCATCCGTTTCAACCTCTTCTCTTCAAGCTCTCGCTGAATCTTGTAGATCTTTTCAGCCAGAAGATGATAGTATTCTTCCTACAATTTATTGCAAAGTCAATTTCATGCACTTTAACGTATTCAAAATGTAAAATTGACATCAACAGAAAACGACATGATAAGTGACACATCTTAACAGTCATTGTCAAGTTTATCTGGGTTCCACAGAAAAAGATCATTTTAACTGAGTTGAAAAAAAACATATCCAAAGTAAGAAAAATCACAAAAATCACAACTGACTTCTGTTTAGTCTGGACTGGATAGCTTGAACTTAACTTCAAAAAAACAATAGAAGTTAATGGATCAAGTCCGAAACCACAAATTGTACAACAGTTCATCTAAAAGGGCTGCAAATTCTGTAAATTTACAAACCATGTGATCACCATGGTCAACTTCACTACCACCCAACAGGCAACACAAAGCATTTTGCATACAAATATGCAGAAAACGGTAAAAAGCAACAAACTAGAAAACTATATCAGCCTAGTGCTGACGTACTGTGCAGCCATCCACTTGAAGCCGTGCAATCCTAAAAAAAATAGTACACCAGTTACTCTGCTCTCGGATATGCTGCATAATTGCACAAATTTTGTTTTTTTTCCATGCTGCTCTGACTTCCAGTTGAGAGCAAGCATAACATGGACAGACAGACATTCAGCCAGACAGATGAAAAGACAGGTGGGCAAACCTATATTGCAGCATATTAGCAGAGTTTTGCAGCAATCAAAGAGACCACAAACAAGTGTGACCTGACATTCAAATAAACAGCAAAAACAATGACAAATGATAATACCTTGTCCTTGGCAGCTTCATACATATCACCTTCAACTTTGCGTGCATACTGAATCAGATCATTCATGCGCTGGTCCTTCAATGCAGCTTGTTCCGGTGATGGGAATATTGCTTGAACTCTGCGTCAAGTCACACAACCATCAACAACGTACACAATTACACACTGCAGCCTTCATTCAGCCACAAGAGTCATCAGTTGAAGGATATTGGACAAGAAATTTGAGCTAATGCTCACGAGATGCGCGAAAGCCTATAGCAGTTCCGGTTCAGTAGTTTAGCTTAAACTTGGGGTGTTCACGCTAAGTTAATATACAAATACCAAATTCTCTATCTGGATCGCATAACGATAGTTCCGTGGCGCCACCTTGTGAATGATATAAACTTGTGTTGCAGCTCAAAATTGCCAAAAAATCCATAAAACCCCCTATTTTGGCGATCAAGGTCATTCAAGGTCACTGAATTCTGTGCCAATCGAGAGCCAGACTTCCTATTAGTGATTAATAGTAACCTAGGCCCTATCTCGCACTGTTACTGAGATACAGCAACTTATTGGCCAAAAATTGCAAATTTTGCCCACCCCCCTCTCACTTAGTGCCCTCGTTCGGGGTGACCCCCTTCGAATTTATGGAAAAGCTTTTTGGTTCCTGAAACTAGAGTCTTCCAGGCAGCCGACGGTGAAGATTTGGTAATTCTAGCTTGCACCGCTTTTGACTGATCCACCCCTGTGACAGACAGACAGACGGACGGACGGACAGAATTGCAATGGCTAAGACGCGCTGAAAGCAGTAGCTGCTTTCGTGCGTAACAATCCACAATATTCTGAACTGACACCAAAAACCAACAAGTTCCTCCTTGAAGTATGCCCAACCACTCCACAAAACTTAATCAAAATCTGCTGATAACTTTTTGAGTAATGTGGCTCATAGACAGCCAGACAGGCAGTGTCACATAACTTCTTCCTTGATGGAGATAATAATAATATAGCACAGTTATGCCAGTAAAATCTATGAGCTCAGTGAATTATGAAACATTGTGTATATTACATAAACGAAGTCAAAAATGTAAGCCACTTAGCATGAGGTGAGATGGGATTTGTAATGATCACTCCAATGCAGATTTCCAAATTTTTGCCGATTTCCAAAATTGTTAGCAGAAAAAATTTGAAAATCAGTCAATATTGTCAAAAATAAGACAAAAATTTGGTGGCGCACACTCGCAGGCTGCCTTTTACCTGAAGGTCATAGTTCAATACTTTATAACATGACATAATTACATTATTGCCACGAGTTCCTCACATTTCTGCATCAAAAATATGCAATCAATGAATGGTAGATTAAGTTTCAGTCTGATATGTAAATTGGAACTACAATGACATAACAACAGAGAATGACTGATGATAATGAAACAATATTCAGAAACTTACAGCTTATTCACAAGATGATTTCGAAGATCTTGCGTTACAGAAGATCGCCAATCTTTAGATGACAGCTCGGCAGAGAAGTCGCAGTTTTCTGCTGAAGAAATTGGTGGCACGCAGTTCAGAGTAGCTGAAACCTCATCTGTATCACACTTATCAGCGCTGCCGCCACTAGCCTGCTCTTCAGAACAACTTGCTGGTGTAACACCGCTGGAATCAAGCACATTCTGCGCAGAGTCAGTAGCAGAAGCACTGCTATCATGCTCCACTTCCAGCTGCGACTGTTGAATATTAAACTGTAGACCACTACCACTATCCACATCCAGTGATTCAGCATGCAGGGAGCATGAGTCTCCGGTGACAGCAGCAGTGATGGATGAGGACGACACTGTCAGCATGTCAACAGTAGACATCAGGCAAGGTTCGGAGATCGGCAGAACGAGTGAAGCATCGTAGGTGGGAGTTGAGCCGGGGGTTGCCGAGCTGATGCCGGATGTTGTGGCAGAGGCCTCACAGCTGGACAGTGTAGAGTCCGCCGGACTGTGCATAGATGTCAGTGGGTCTGCTGTGGCTTCCTCCTCATGACAGCTCGCAGTCGGACTACTGGCTGTCAACGCCGTCTGGTCGTCTGATGATGAACCGGTGCAGTTTACAGCATCTGCAGCTTCTGAATCATCCTTCAACGATAAAACTACTTCATCGGTCTCACTGCCTTCTCCAGCTGTTAATTCAGACTGCTGAGACCCGACACTGGGCAATACACTGCAGCTACTGCTACCGCACAGAGTGGTAGATTCTAACAGCTGTTCTGAAGGTGTAACAACAGCGCAAGAGCTGGAAGCGACAGCATCAGGAGGCATTTCACACTGCGACGACATGGCTGGAGACTGCAGCATACTTGCCTCCTCTATGCTCCTATGACTACTACTCAGGCTTGTCAATAAACCACTCGCAGCGAACGATGAAGTTGTTGACTGCTGCAAGCTGGCAGCATGCAGAGTGCTGCTGGAATGAACAACACTGTCCACTGCCACTGGACCCACCGGCTGCTGGCTTACCAGCATCATCTGCTCCGATGTGACAATGTTATTATCCTGTGCCACCACAGACTGAGCAATGGAACTCAGCTTCTCCATGGCCACGATGCCGTTCCTACGATCGGTTGCATTTTTGAGAGGCAGGCAAACCGCACAGTCAGAACGCGTACAGTTCTTCCAGTGAGTGATGATCTGTCTCGAGGAAGAACAGTGAGGAACTACACACCACACACAGTCACACACATGAAGAACATACACTCTGACATAGTGGTATATAAATCCTCACATAAAGCTAGAAAACTATGTCCAGTAGGTGACCATGTAATGTGTGGTCGTCACTTACGATACAGCTGTGTAACCCGAAAGACAAGTGACCATGTGAACTAAAACTGCCACACTGTTTACTCCTGCCCTCAAAAATTATCACATCCATTTTGATTTTTCTGCATTTTAGTTTTCAAGCTGAGCCTATATGGGACAGACAGATGGACAAGACCCATATTGTGGCCTGTTAGGACGACCACACAATAGCGATAATTGCTCACACCGACCACAACAGCAGTGCATTCATCAGACAACTAAGCATACATTCTAAAAACAAGAACTGCAGAGCTATGTGTGTCTTGAGTATTTGAAAACTTTTATCTCCAGTACAATCTCAGATCAATTCTGCTACTATCAGTATCATTCAAAAAACAAATTATAGCGCTTTAATGGCATACTTTTGTGAACCAATGAAATGCATAATAACGCACATGTAAAATGTCATGCTTCCAGCCTACCAGCACTAATACATGCTACTAACATCGGTGGATTGGTAGCCCTAAATGTGAATTCAACAATAAACAGTCTAAGAGACATAATTTTTCCAAATAATTCCAACCATTCACCTGACTCTACCAAGCTAACTGCCATAAAATTTGCTTGCATTTTAAATATTCAAGGTTTTCCATAAAGTGGTCAGCCTAGTGCATTGCAGCTGCCAATTTTTGCTTAACATACCACACACAGCCTGCCTGCCTTCGTGCATCCTCAAATTCCTCATTGCTGACAATCAGTGGCATGGACGTCACAGTAACATAATAGCACATACCACTACAGATCTCTATATCATGAAGTTGGCCTTATCTTTAAGGTTCCAAAAATACATCGAGAAAAATCTAGGAAAATCTCTGCTTTTCGCCATCCCACTGTAATTTAACGCCCCTGCTCCAGAAAACCGCGATAAATATCAACATAAGCCTTAATATTAGTGGACAGGAAACCAGACAGTCAGCGTTTATTGTCCGTACCACTGCATGACTTTCCGTCCTGGCAGTGAGGCAGATGGTTGAGCACGGTCTTCATAGTCTGGCAGTGCGGCAGCTGGCATGGTGCCTCAGATGAGCCGACAACCAGCTGACGTCGCTGACACTTGTGTGCATGCAGCAACAGCACCAGCTGCTGCTGTATCATACGCGGTCTGTCCATCTCGGTCGGCGTCGGTACACCAGCACTGGGGCTCGACTCCGCCAGACTGCCAGTGCTCAGTGGACTAGCAACACCACTATCCTACAGCACCACACAATCTCACAATAATTACTAGCTAAAATTTACAATATTTTACAGCTTGACACTGCAGTTTTCTTCATTGACAGCTTGAGATAAAAGCTCCAACTGCACTGTAACTGTACTATAAGCCTTAATCGGCATAGGTAAAACATAGCAGCCCAAAACCTGACCACAGCAAATAACAGGCACAAACATAGACAACAGTAATTCAGTTGTTATATGCTTCAGCTGAAAGTTCTGCACTGTCAAAAATTATATTACTGAGTGATAAAGAATTTCGTTAAAAAATCATACATTTATACTGTATAGCAATATAACAAATAAAATGCATCACGTAAGAGAACTAAACAGACAATAATCATATTTTCAGAGAACATTAAAAAACTCTGTTGGGTCTACTTAAGCCCTGTAATTTTTTCAGCCCAAAATACAGCTGATTAAAACTAAGGCTTAAAAACGCACTCATTGCATCACGAACTTCAAGGCCACGAACAGAAATATAATTACTTCAACGAATTCTACAGATAATTCTTACTCATCAATACAAAGCCATCAAGTGTACTAACCATTACTGCTGAGAAGTGAAGGGTGGAAGTCCCGGTATTGGTGTTTGTTCTCGGCGCAGAACTGGAAGCAGCGACATCTGCTGTAACTCCATTCACTTTGCCCACAAACTCTGCGTTGACTGGACTGTTTGGTGGTGCAGCCACAGACCACTGCATCCCAGGAACAGGACCATAAGACCTGCATGGCACAGGCTGACCAGCGGCTGTCATGCCTGGTCCAGCAATGTTAGTGCAGTAACCATTGCGTGTCTCCGCATAACTGACTAGCATACCATTGACCAGCAGTGGCCGACAACCACGCATCGACATGTGACTGTCACAGTAAACTCCCACAGAAGTCCGACTGCTTGGTACCATAATTGGCATCGTGGGATAAACCCCACAGCATGCCTGGGGACCATTGTTAAACGTCGTCCGTAGACACTGCTGCTGTGGCGGCTGCGGTAAGTAGTTACTACCACCAGCAGCTATTCTTCGTTGTTCAGCAACGCCAGGTGTGAACGACGATGGATGAGACTTACTAACTAGTGGCAGTCTGTTGTTTGATTGTTGCAGACGTACTGCTGAGTTTGGCAGCGGTGCATTCAGAACACTGCACAGATGAGCATTCTTCTCCAGCATTTCACGACTGAAATCCTTCATTCCATTTGGCACAGTTCTATTACCAGCAGTAGCAACAGGATAACCACCAGTTCTGATGCTGACATCTTTCTGATCCGGTGCAAAATTATGCTCACTCCAGTTCATGCCAGCTACAACAACATCATCAAAAAACTTAATGCTATGAAATATTAGTTACTGGCCATTTATGTCATTGTTCACATGCTTTCAAGTGCCCCTGAAATAAATAAGAATCAGTGACTACTGATTATGAATGACAATGCACATAAGTTTCTAGATGATATCCAGCCCCAGCACCAGACAGAAATAGCTGGGAGGCTAGCTCAAGAGAGTGTCGAGGCACCGTAGGCGCCGAGCAAGTGGGGTGGGGAAACGGTGTTGAAGTGCAAAAATGTAAATTGGAAAGGAAAGGGGCTTGCCCCTTTTCTCTTTCCCCTTTCACTTCCGCCTCCTCTCCTTTCCCTTCCCTTTTCTTCTTTCCTTACCCTCACCAGAAATTTTTAAAATCTATGTACCAAATGGCGTATTTGATGCTCTCTAGTGCGTTTTTATGCTATGTGGCACCACTAGCACGTAATATATTCCTACATTACTGTGCTAGTTTGCAGCCAGCTTCACAGGCAAACTTTATAGTGAAGTACGCCAATGACACATACGTGATTATCCCAGCTGGGAACATCAGTTCTGGTCCTGCTGAGCTCACTAATACCAGCCAACTGGGCACGTGATAATAATCTGGAGGTAAATTTTGACAAATCTGTGGAGATGGTGTTTGTCAGACCAAGAAACAAGAGATCCCAGCCTGAACCGCAGTTGGTAATTTCAAGCCTGCCTAAGGCGAGTCGAGTCTATTAAAATGCTGCAACCAATTGGGTTACGCCTCTCCAGCCTGGTGTGGATTCATCTCAGCAGATGATAAAAATCGCTTAGAAGCATTTGTACGAAGGTCAGTAAAACTTGGTTATCGATCTAACAGTTCAGCGACCTTCGCGAGTATCTGTGACGATGCCGACAACAAACTTTTTCACAGATTACAGGCAACAGTCAGCACCTGCTATGGGGCCTACATCCGCTCCTTCCTCCTGAATGCGAGCAGCACTACAGTCTTCGCGACCGAAGTCACAACTTCCAACTTCCTGATCGTACGTCAGTCACCAATGACAAAAACTTTATTACAAGAATGCTCTATAATGACAATTTGTATTACCGTAGGCTAGCTTGGACTATTTGTTCGTATAGTTTTATTGAACTTCACTAGTTTTTATTGTGTAACAGCATTTTGTCTGTTTTTTTTATTAAACTTTGAATGATAATGATAATGATGATAAAAGCAACAGAGTTATGGGACTAAAACAAAAACTAAAACAAAATTTTGATCAAAGTGGTAGGGCATGATTTGGATCAGTGAATACACACTGATAGTAGCACCCACCCAACAGTCAGTCGCTGACAGTCAATCAATAAACACACATTTAAACAATGTTAATTCTATTTTCTGAACTGATAGAAGCAATGCAAAATTTGCTACTTTCAGTTCGGGGAAAACGGATAACGTCCAACGGCGCCGGGCTGCTGAGGTCCTGCCACCATCACTGGCGCTACACTCATCTGATGTCACTGGAGCGGTGCAGCCACTGATACTTCATCGGAAGTCAATGGCCTGGCGAGACTAAAATGTAGGAGAAAGTTAAACTACATAATAAAGCTAAAATAAATACATTTAAGTTGCGCAAAAAGATTTTAGGTCCATGTTGTAAGTTCACGAGCAGGCCATTATGGTCCAATTCAGCCATTGCGCAGCTAGGAGTAAAAATTTTTAACCTCTCAGTATTTTGAAAAGATCTAAGAATTTTGATGCTTAATCATTTTTTCTGTTCATCTTGTATAAAGAAAGAACGTCCCTGCACAATTAGTCATAGTAGATCACGTCACTCTCCACCTGCGCAGATTTCATTTCAGCAGCCAGCGCTGGTAAGGAGGAGTCTACTAGAACTCCGAATTAAATAAATCCTCCTCATATTTTTTTTCTTATTTTAGAATTAGTGAATCTATTTACCGTCTTTAATGCAGTACTGGTGGCGTGTGAAATAAACAGCAATGCGGCTGAAGCCAAACTGATTTTAGTAGCCCAATTATAGCTGCACTTCAGATAGCCGAACTGCTTTTAGTAAATTCTGATTCTTTCGACTCAGTTCAGCGAACTGACGATAGTAATTTTGGTTGCAAATCTTTCAGTTCGCCGAACTGAGCGTAGCACTGAGCTTTAAACAAACACAAATTTTCTAGACATATAGCATGACACAAAATCATATCAATGTGAGTAGCTTTTATATCAGACTGACTGACGCACCACTGGCTGAGCTAGACGAGTAACTTGCACCAAACTGGACCTTGGGTCGCTTGAGCGGTGGGCCGTCGTCTGCCATGTCCATGTCACTCTTCACGCATACAACTTACACACAGAGCTTTACATCAGCGACAGTCCAGTTGACTCTGACATCACCACCGCTTCAGCACAGACCACCAGCGCACGCACTAGCCTCGCAAACCACAATGCTTCATAATAAATACAGGAAAACTTCGATGTTGACTGGATGTAAACAATACAATGCGTATTGTGTGTCGGTCGCTGGCGACGACACCCCAGTCGCTGTCAGCACGGATTCGACATCAAACGGCTAGCTTTCGTTGACCGTGTCCACGCGTAACATCGAGACATCGATCAGATCTAGCATCGGCAGTGTGCGGATTTGACTCACGGTGCGAACAGATACGATATATCGACCTAAACTAGCCGTAGAAAACACACACAGCAAGCACCAAACGACCAAGATGGCGCTTGTTGTTGTGAAAAAGCCGAGCGCAGCCGAAGATTGTCGGAAATTATTATTCGGGCCGAACGCTGATCACGTGACGCGTATCGACGCTGCTCTGTTTGCTGCAACCAGCTAGCCAGCCACGGTCTGTGTGAACGAACGCTGCACTGACACTGCTATGCCGGTCTATACACAGCCTGAGCCTGCAGCAGGGCAGGTCAGTAGACTGCACAGCGTTCGAAAACCAGTGAATGTAAAAGCCATCAAGATCGGCAGACCAAATGGAAAGATATATAACAGTTTAGTCAGTAAGTTTCGAAGTTTAGGACTGGAACTGGAGTGCACCACAACATGCAAAAAGCAAGAGCAAGACCAGCTACTGAGTAGCCCTACAGACTGGCAGACCAAGAACCAGACCACATCGAAACAAACTTACGAAGACCAACTATTTCCAGACTGGATAACACCTTTGAAAATCTGATGCAAAAGTAGAACCATTTAGCAAGTAATCTGAAACCACACTGTAGGAAGCAAGTAATGTGAGCAAAGCATAGGCCTACTCCTTGAATTTTAGATGTCGAAATATAAATTGTTAAAAATGGACGTTCTGTGCTAAAAAAAATCAGGCCCACGCAGGTTGTCCTGGTTTATCTCCAGCCATTTCGGCGCAATTCACTCTTGAAATGTGCGCCACAGCCGAAAATTGCAAAAAAAACCCACTAAAATCCCCTATTGTTCAAGGTTCAAGGTCATTAAAGGTCATCGATGTTGACACCATTCAAAATCTCGTCGCTATATCAGCAGGTCTGTGCATAGGCCTATGCAGCTGTTTTTACGCTAGTCGAGCTAATAGCGGTAAAATAGCCTAACCACTTTTTAGGGGGTAGCCCTTTTTGATGCTTGCCTGCGCAGGTCTCCTTAAACCTAGAGGGTCGATAGTTGAATTGCTAAAGTCTGAGTTTAATGCCAAAAATTTCATTCCCAGGTTGTCTTGGTCTATGTCTCCAGCTATTTTGTTGCAATTCACTCTTAAAATGTGCGCTTCAGCCAAAAACTCACTAAAAGCCCCTTTTGGGGGATTCAAGGTCATCGATGTTAATAAATCTAAAAAGCCCGTCGCCAGTGCTTGTTATGATATAATCAGCATGTAATGCACTTATCTGCAATCGTTTTCATGCTAGGCCTACGCGAGCCAATAGCAGTAAAATAACCACTTTTTAAGAAGGGGGTACCCCTCTTTGATGTCCGCATGCGCAAGCCTCCTTGAACTTAGGGAGTCTGTTAAAATCTAAGTTTAACGCTGAAAATTTTATACGTAGGTTGTCTGGGTCTATCTCTAGCCATTTCGGCGCATGATCACTCTTAAAATGTGTGTTGCAGCCCGAAATTGCGAAAAATTCACGAAAATCCCTAATTTTGGGGGTTCAAGGTCGTTCAAGGTCATCGATGCTGATAAAATTAAAAAGCCCGTGACCAGTGGTTGTTATGATAAGCGACACGTAAGTACCTATCCACAACCATTTTCACACTAGAAGAGACAATAGCGGCAAAATAACGTCTTTTAAGGGGGGTACCCCTCTTTGACGCCCCCGTTCGAGGGGAACCCTCTCACCCAGGGGAAAAAATTTTGTCACGATAAGCTAGATCGAGTCCTTTAGGGCAACCTATGGTGAAGATTTCGAGATCCTAGCTTTCACCGTTTTGATCACGAGTGTGGTGGACGGACGGACGGACAGACGGACGCCCAGGCCATGGCTAAGACGCGCGAAGCATTTTGCTATCGCGCGTAAAAAGTAACCCCATATGGTAGCATAGTAGACAACGTACATGTACACTAGAACCGTAATGTGGAATCTGAACGTATCTGATTATGCACACTTGGTAAGTGACGATCAACTATCATAAAAATATGGTTTCTTAGGGGATTTATTACAGTTGTCAAATTAATGCAGTAATTAACGCGTTAGTGCGTCAATAAATTAACACGCATTTTAAAAAATTAACGCACGTTAAAAAATAACGCACATACTAAATTTATGTTAATTTACTAAATTTTGTGAAGAAAAAGTTCCAATATTAGTTAAACTGCGGCTATTTGACAATCGCATGAATTCAAGTATAAGCTGTAGTTGCCTTTCAATCACTACTGTAGGTAAATAATAATTATTCCGACGACAGGCTAATAAATTTCTATGTTAGCTATGACGCCAGTTATTGCTGATTATACATTTAAAATGTTTCTAACTTTCTACATTCTACAAGTGGGGCCCCCCAAACGTCGCGAGACCCGGGTTAACTTACCCCCCCCCCTACTCTCCCTCTCGACGGGCCTGGGTGCGTTAATAA
>Ga0209367_1000998_pt1 | contig 32777 bp, 17 predicted proteins | sample WorMetLIZISLAND2_FD_187412 | JGI IMG/M metagenome (GOLD analysis project Ga0209367, IMG submission 187412) | Marine gutless worms symbiont microbial communities from Max Planck institute for Marine Microbiology, Germany - Olavius geniculatus... ... | reverse complement strand
GTCCTAGGGGGGGCTGCTGTCCGGAAGGGCAGGTGTCCGGACACCGCGAAGTTCAAGCGGGTTGACTGTTGGCGCGTCACAAAACGTTTCACTCAGACTTGACGCCTCAATCAAGCGCAGTTCCGGCGCAGCTTCTATCACAAGCTTGCCGAGTCTGACGGCTGCAGCGTTGTTTATCAGGTGATTAACATCACACAAGACGTGCGAGTCCGTGAACAGACGGCGTATAGTCGTTAAGCATAAACAACAAACAACGTTGAGTTGAGCGCAGCCGAACTCGAGATAGCAGCGCCTGAATCTAGCAAATCTGAATCATCATCCGCTGCGTTGTCTACTGCGATTTCTAGGCTCTTACATGATTGCCATTTCATCATATCAACAATTGCAACCGAAAAAAAACAGCAAAATAAAAAAAATATTCAGCGCTTTAAGCCCGTTACGCAGTAGCCGTACTTACATACGTACGACTAGTGCGTAATGCTTCACTGAGTTTTAGCAGTCCCCCCGTCCGCCTGTCATGTACGTCCACGGACCACGGTGTTAGAAAAAGGCCTAACAGTTCCGTGCAATTATAGGTTAGCTTAAGGTTTCATCGATGCAGTATAATCAGTCTGCAGTTAATGAGTTTATTAAATTTCGTTCTTGGTTTATCATTTATGGCGGTAGTCTGCAAAAATTTTCAAAGGAAAACATTTTCTCTTGCAGCACTAAGGAGTTTCACTGCGAGCTTTGTTCTTACTTGCATTGCACAACTCAAATTGTTTTTGTTGTTGTTGTTGTTTTCGCACTGCAGGGCTTAATCTTGTTTTTCCCAAAGTCTTTGCAATTATGTACTGTAGCAAGAGTGATAAACCGGCTGTACACTGTCAGTCAACACGTCTGACAGACAGCTGAGACATGCATATATACTGAAGACAACAGATTTGACAAAGCTACATGATTAACGGGAAGGTCATGTGACGAAAGACGAATTCTATCGTGGTTGCCACAGAAGGTTTATCTGTTCATGTGCAGACGTGAAGCATAATTTGTGAAGCGCAAAGGATATATACAGAATCGCTCAAAAACTCATTTACTCAGTCTTTGTTTTATTTTTCTTGTTAAATATCCATAGATTTCTCTTTATAAGTGTTTTTAATAAAAAATCTTAAATATCTTATAAAACATTTCCAATGCATCGCTACAATTTTTTTGTGAAATATTAGTGTTAACTATTAAAGTTAATATTGTGTTCTTTTCTCTGTGTTGTTTATTGTGTACCGACATCGGTAAATTAAAGCAATACTAATAAGATGAAGCAGCAAAGTGTTTAAAAGGAAGTAAGATTTTTTTCGTAATAAATGTATTAGAAATTTATTTGCTAATTATAATAGAGCTGTTAACATGTTAATTTTTTAATGCATCCATTAACGCGTTAATAACGTATCATTAATATTGCTGATATTGTAAGTGGATTACATCGAGAGAGTGATTGGAATGAAGCCCACGAAGTTGGGCTGGTGTTGCAGGACTGTGACAGTAGTGATGGAATGGCAACAAAACAATTTTCAATTAAATGAATATTATTCGATCGTTAAACAAACGTAGTGTGATAGAATATTGGAACTTTTGCTTTACAGAATTGAGAAAATTGACATATGTGTGTTAACTTTTTTAAACGCACGTTAATATTTTTAACGCACGTTAACGCGTTAAGTTAACGCGTTAATTCGATAGCTCTAGTAATTGTGTATCAGCGAAAATATTTCGAAAATCGGAAATCGGTTAATATTTGAAAAAGTCACAGCACAAACTTGGTTTACTTTGTGACTATAACTGTGTCATTGTGAAATATTAGTGCACAAAAATCTCCGCGACTAAAGCATGGCAGGCCATCAGCACCACACAGCAGAAGACCAGCTCATCGTTTATCACGGAAAAGTTCTGCAGAAAATAATGCACACTCTTTTTCCGCAAAAAAATACACGGCGTATATGTCGATCATTCAAGATCAGAGGATATAATTATTATTGGATGCTTCTGTCACAGACGGCGTCAGGAGTATGCCGAGTGAATATTTCAATGACGCAGGCAGTGCCTATGGCGCGCGCGACACGTTAGCTGTCTGACATCAATATTTCACGTCGTAGTTGAGCTACGCGTTTGAGTTGAGCTATAACAAATAGACTGTTGAGAGAATGTCATGGTGTGCATAAAAACGTACAAATAAGTAAGAAACAACGTTTACATACATTTGTTAGCCTTCGGGCGCAGGCAGTACAGTCCGCTTCCCTTAGCGACAGCTGGGCAATTGTGTCGACTTTGAACAAGCACAAAGTGATAAACTGAGCGTAGCAAGAACACAGTAATCTTGAAGTGTTTGTGCGATACTTAGAAGATCCACGTATATTGTTGTTTTGTGTGATGTGTTGACTGGACAGACAGACAAACAGACTATTAAGACTGCATGGCACAATAGCACATTACAATGTGAGGCTTCGAACCGATTTACGACGCTGCTGTGAGTGTAAGTCGGGGAGTGGCCGATGGCAATAAAGTGTCTCTCTATACTGCAGAGTTCAAGACCTCCGCACACGTTGATCGACGACCAACTATTCACATTGCACCCGTACATTTATAGGTCGATAAATATTCCATTTCTCTCCCAGTCACTTGCCATTAGATCATTTCAGCCTATCTATTAGAATCGGTAAATTTAGGTTTATTTACTTCAGGGAGTAAGCAAACTCTTTCGTTTAAATGAAAGTTGCATAAAAGTGCTGATTGCCAACATTAGCTAGATACTCATTTTCCGTTGTAGAATTAATTATTTATTTGTATAAGTCTATGTATACGCGCGCATTGCACTTTGCCTTATAGCAACACGAATACAGGAAGTTTTTTTATAGTTGTCACATTTAATGCAGACAATGTTGCCTGCACCATACACAACAAACAGATGAAAGTCAACTAATCACTATTAAGGGTGAATTAGCGTGAATTAGCGGTAACGCGTTTGATTTGATCAACGAAGTTACTCTACGCCGGGCCGGGTTAGTAATACTGCGATGGGTGACTGCCTGCGGGCAGGTAAACCATCTCGGTATTTAACCAGCCGCTTAGACCAACTCAGCCTTCCATTCCTCCGGGGTAGGTAAATCGAGTACCGGCACATCTGGTTGGGGTTAAGGCGGTACGCGTTCATCTGTGTCGGGTGGCAGGTATAACACTGTCTGACCCCATACGGCAGGTGACGCTCCGTAGCTCTGGAATGGGCTTCCATTAAAAGTTATAACACCACCTTTATTAGTTATGTGCGCCATTTGATCACAGAACTAAACAAAAGACTACAAAAAGTTGAAGTTCATTATACGCAGCTACGTTGTCTCGCGTTTCTACATCCTGACAAGGATGTTACTGTTTCTCATAATAAAGCTAACTTTCTATAGGATAGTAGGCCTAATAGTAATAAAATAGTAGACCTAGTACGTGTAATAGTAATAACATTAATATCATTTTTATTATAATAAATGGCGATAAATGTAAATCAGCGCTAAACAATGTTAGTCGTACGGTAATTGAATAATTTTTTTTATTACCAGTGGTACATAATGTACATTGAAAACAATAGCCACGGAGCTGTCTCGCATTAGCATGGGTAATTTGGTGCAAATTTTTATTTGTTCAAGTGCACAAGTTTTTTGACGGCCTATTGTCATCAGTGGTTTAGGAAATGAAGTTGATAAATATAGGCGGAAGGCGGCCTGACACTATAGTGTGCAGCAGAAGACCAGCAGAAGTAGTGATTTCCATTAACGAAGGAGGCTTGCGACACTCTTCCTAGAGCTTCTGCGTCGTGTCGTCTGTGAGGGTTCTAGCGCCGTTCGTAGTCTACGGCAGGCCATTTGTCAGTTTGGCGCCAGTCGGCGTAAAAAATCGTCGTCGTCGTTGTCGTCGTGGCGTGCTGACGTAGCAGCTTGCGTCAGTCAGTCACTACGCGTCGCCACTGACAGCTGAATGCACCAACGACGGACACACGAACACACGCACGGACGTTGTAACAAGTCCTATAATGCATAATTCAGCAGCAGCTGAACAAAAACGACGCCATTCGTCAGGCTTCCAGTAAGTAGACGACCCTCGGGTTAAGCTGACCGCCCGCTTAGTCTTCGAGGCTTATTTTATGCTCCAAATCGCAGGCTGACGACGATTATGGTAAAGAACGTGCACAAAACTCCGATATTTTACAGCAAATGTGCACGAGTGACGAGTTCCAATGAAAAAAACAGTTCATATACCACAACAGCAGGTTGCAACATTTCCCAAAGCCGGTCACCTATAGCCATGGCTACGTCTATCTTGTACGGTTACGAAACTGTGAAACTTCAGATATTCTGAATTTCTAACACATTGGTGAGCTCCGATAGATCCATGATTTGTAGAGCAGAATGCATAACCGCAGTTGATGGTCATTCAAGGTCAATGATTTTCATATCAATTAAAAAAGCTTATGCGACTTTCTATTGATGATAAATGAACCTTGGCTTTGTCTCACTGTTTCCGAGGGCAAATTTTTGGTTACAAGTCGTCACTTTTTACGCTGCATCTGTTCTACTTTTAATTTGACGGTGTTTTTTTTCATTAGATCGCTGAAGTTATGCCTGCTAAAAGGTGGGATACTGAACTCATTATTTGTGTGATAAAATTTGAGGTAGCCAAACCATGGTCACAATAATTTTCATCAACGTCTCACTAAACAGACAACCGGCATACACTACCATAGGCTATCTGTCCATGCTAGGCATGTTATTGATAAAATAGGTCGTTGGCTTTTTATTGTTATTTTGTCACGTACATAAAATGAATGCCAATTGCTGTAACATACAGACAGAAGGATGTAGATATACGTGGTACTAGTGCGACTTTAGACGAAGAAAAATACATCATTTATGAGCCATTTCGAACAGTATTTAAAATGTAACAGTTGGTCATTAGTTTTGCTCATCGCGACACATAAGACCTCTGACTGAATGATCTTGATGCTGCTATAGATAACTGTAACTCCAAGTTAATTTCAGCTGCCGCGAACATTATGAAGATCTATACTCACCCCAAAATCACGTTGCGTCGTCAGTTTTATTGACCGCTCGTTACCCCTCGAATCAAACGTAAGATTCTAATTAGAATATTGTTTTATTTGATTACTGTCTCGTTTTTTCCAAGTACATTTTGAGCTCCTAAAAGACTATGCAGTATGCATTTGTCAGAACGCAACGATTGCCTCACAGTGACTGATGGCCGCAACATCTAACGGTGCGTAGACAGCGACGTAACTGAACTGAACTGACACGGTTTAGTTTTTGACGAGCCCATTGGTCATTGGTTGACGCCTACGTGAGCGTAATCATGTAGGCCACTAACGCCGTTAGTCGGTGCATTTCTGCTTGCCCATTGGTCAAAAACTAAGCCATCTCAATTCAGTTCAATTCAGTTACGTCGCTTTGTGCGCGCTTTAACACTCAGACGGTTAAAGCATCTAGTGCATTGGAGCAGCTGCTCCAAAACTGTGGAATAATTTACCGTCGTCAGTCATTTGTTTACCCAAGCTTCCAGCTTGCCACCTGCGTGTAGTGAGCGTCTCTATTTTGTTGTTGCGTCAGTAAACTTCTTGGAACCGGAAAACCTGGATTTTTTTACCATTCTCTGAGTTGTGAGTAACGTCAACACAAATATTTAAATAATACATTGTTTAAATGATCGTACGAATCACGACATTTTGCGGCACCACGTCAGAAACGGAGTTAGCAAACTGTGCTCGCTGTTATTTAAGTAAGTAAGTAAATTTATTGTCGTCGAGTAGCCCGCCGAATCTGAAGCGCGAGGGCTGCATGAGGTGCGGCACTAAGACGGGCTGAAAGGTAGGTTATGGAAAAAAGTTTTCACTTTGCAGGTCCGTCGGTAATAAATAGCTAAACGAGAGCCATTACATTACCCCAGCTGCCCGTTGTGGCTACAGTCGGTGTCCGACGCAAATTGATGATCTATTACTGTCCGGGCTGCATCTTCTACGGATGCTGCGCGTTGCGGTCATTCATCATCTTCAGTGCAATGAATGACCCTAGTTTGCTGCGGCTGCTGCTGCTGGTGCCGGTGTCCCATTATAGGATCGCCCCTCAGAAATGTCTCCCTCGGCCGACAATTTACCAGCAAAAATCAGCGCCGCCCGGCGGCCGCCTAGGCGGGACGGATTTTCACCGGTAAATTGTCGGCCGAAGGAGACTTTTTTGGGGAGAGAGCGATTCTATAATGGGGAGACTTTTTATGGGGGATATTTTAATAAGGGGGAGGCATATCAAATCCATGATTATTTCTCCCCGGGCGGAGTTTTTATGGGGGAGACATTTTAATGTGACACCGGCGCGACGACCGACGTCTTTGGACGGAAACTGTCTCTTCTAGCGAGCTGTCAGCGAGTACGGTGAAAGCGCCAACGCGCGACCACCGACCGACGCAGTCACTTAGTAGTGCTCCCCGCGGGCGCCTTTCAACACATTCCGCGTCCAACTTTCACGACTCTTTTCAACGCTTGTACAAAACATGTTATGTTCAACAACTAAATCTACAGTCGATGACTCCAAAGATTTATGAGATTGACTTCACATGTTTGTATTGTTCTGCCAGAATGCACCAGAATTACTCGTATCTGATGCATAGGCCTACGTAATAATGGAAATTGGAATATGACAATAAGTTACAAAATCCCGGAGAAAATTATAATCAATTACAAAGATAGAATTTAGGTTACTCATTAGCACAGACATTGTCAGACCACATCTAAATATACTTCATATACCATTATACGTACAAATAGTGACTGCCGTGGAGGTCATTATTGAAATTTTTTTAACCAAAGGTTCGTAAAATGTTGCCTCGAGATCGAAAATCGAGGGCAACGTGTTACAAACTAAGGTAAAAAAATTTACTAGTGATCGAGACTCCAGTTTCTATTTGTTTTGTTATACCTTAACACCTCTACGCAAAATTTGTGGTATTTTACGCTCTCTTCGAATAAAGTAAACATGGTTGTCTGTTGATAACGTATGACGTACCATTTAGACACAATACATGAATTCGTCGTTGGCATGGTCATAGACGCTTCGAATATTAATAGGCGTGACTAGCGTCGGCGTGATGACGCCAATCAAATAGTGCCCTCTGGGAGGGCACTATTGTCAATAATGCCTCCATTGAAAGCACTATGTCACTGCGCTGTTGCTGAGCAGGTGACTATGGCGTATTTGTGAACGTCACATGACGTGATTTAAACCAATCGTGTGCAGGTATTTTGCGTTGAAATATAACATAAGTTTATTTCGTCTCAAAAACGGTGTAGGTCTTAATAGATAGGGGGCTTATCATATCAAGCTGTAGGTATTCGTTAATCGCCAAAATTCGATATTTATTGTCAAAACCAATCGAATAGTTGCCCTTTCAAAGTTTCACGTACAAATAAGCGCTAAGATTAATATAATGTAGGCCTATCACAGAGATTTATCTTTTCATGTCGGTGATGTATTTTTTTTCTGATGCAATCTGAATACCAGTAAAAGCGTATTTTTAGCGGACAGCGGTGCAACGATAATTGATGACTTGCTGCGGAGACGTCGCCAATGAGAAGTTAAACGTGCGTAAACAGGTAAATTGCGGCAGTTTGTGCGATTATCGATTACTTCATTTCGTTGTTACTTGGTGTCGTCTTATACTTTCTTAACTCTTGGTCGATGCGACAGGCTTACTTTTAAGCGCACTTGTGCACTGCTGTCTGGAGCTAAACGTAATCATCGTAATTTTTTCAGCACTCGAGTGCGCTTGAAAACTACATTTATCGCACCGACCTAATTATGGTAACAAAGTCAAGATCAACACGGCAAGAAGCTCAGGACAAAAAGGCTGCTCTTAGCTTTTGCCCTAAGGTGACAATTATGGCTCATATGTTCATGTTTTGTTTACTTCGATATCCAAATCTATGCTCTTTGCAATTATTTTTCGCAGACACTTCTTCGTACAAGACGCACCAATTGGAAGAAGCCCTTAGCGATCTTGTAATTGCTACCAAGCTGGCAAGAGGCTCGTTAAAAGATAGCCGGAGGCTACAGTATGCAATATCTCTTAACTCTACAGTATCTTCGACGCGCCAATTTAATAGCCAGCATTTCTCGTATTCCAACATTTCATGCGAGTATACAACGGGCTGCGGTGTCTTTGACTCTTCTCTGTAATAGATAAAATATTTCTTCAGATTTTTGCAGTTGCTATATTTTGACATATTGGTGAACACTGCATATACGTCTAAAATATTAGTAACTTAAGAGCTAGTTATTAAAATGAAAATTATTTAATTCCTTTTCGACATGACAGAGAAGCTATTTCAGGCTCTTGGAACATTTTAAAAGCCTATAACACCGCAGATATTTAGCATTTTAGACACTGATTTCGTGATCAGTCCAGCTGATTGTTTTGTACCAATTTATCTGTTTTCGTCACAATCTTGTCAGATCATGCACGTTTTGGCTGCGCTGTCCTACCTTTAGTTCGTGTGTTTTAAATACTGATGTTTCACAAAGTAGTGTAGCAAAACATGATTTTAAGGGGTAGTGGGATCTTAAATGATCACTTTATTGTAATGTCTCTATAAAAACCAAACAGACTTACAAATCCCATTATCTTCCAGTATCAAACTTCATCGAGTCGAGTTTCGATTTTTGAGTCTTGCAACGTAACCGTAACGTTAGACCTAACTTTAACCCGCCATCTTCGAGTTACTCGAAACTCGAAGTTCAACTCCACGATTATTTAGCTCTTTCTGATTATCGTCATGAACGACAAAAAAGTCCGAGGAAAGCACTTGAATTGTTTAGTATTTGAAGATGCATCACAAAAAACATCCACGAACGATGCACGCTTTAAAAACGTCAAGTGTTGTGTCGGTTTCGAAGCATGCATGAAATATGGAACACGACGTTGCTGTGGTTCGTAGCGGTGATTGCAAAACGCCGACGGCTGGCGGCGTCCGATGCAATAAAGTCTTCGACGTCGTCGTCGTAGCGATGACAAAGACGATGAACTTGTAATTTATTCCGCTTGTCCAGGCGGCGCCCAATCTTCGCATGGCGATATATGCCCCTCGCGTCGCGACTCCATTAGACGACGTCACAGGCTATAAACAAACCGGTCGTTGTGTCCTCCAGCTAAGCGCTTGATCGTCGTTGTCAAGCGATAGAAATTTCCGGGATTTCTTCTCGACTCCGCCGCCATGCAGGTCAAGAACCTGGATGACACTGGCTCGGCGTGGTAATGGGGGCATAACCAAGAATCTCTGCTGTCGTTAAAATAGCCAACCGTAGAGGTTGTCAGTGATCTTCAAGTTCATCCAAGATCATTGACTTTTATGTCAGTTGAAAACCAATATGCCACTTTCTATTAGTGGTTACGGTAATAGTACCCTTGGCCGCATCTCTCATCCGGTCTCACTCTTTTCGAGATATGGCCAGTTTTCTGTTGAAAACGCATATTTTTCTTACCCTCTACATTTAACCTTCAATTTGAAAACGTTTCCCTTGCACTAGATGGCTAAAATTTTGCACGCTTAAGTTTAACACACATGGATAATTATTCGTGTAAAAAGTTTTCCCCAGAGACCTAAAGCTTAGCCACAGTACATCCGTGACAGACGGACGGACGACAACTCATACCAATAGCTCAACCGTTACAAAAGTACGGTCGGCTAACAAAAGAAAGGTTTTCGCAGACCCGTTGCGTCTGATACAGTTTGTTTACGTATTCTTTTCACCTGATTAGGTTTCTCGTCAATTGGCAATTCTGGCGATGTTATAACGGCTGCTCTTAATTTAATCAGTAGCAATCACAGTGCTAACGTTAATTTGCGTTCGGAAGCTGGAGAAATCATGCATAATGCATAAAAATATTAAATATATACTAAACAAAATCAAACAAAACAGTTGATAATGCAGTTAAAGTTGTCCGGAAACTCTATTGAGGTCGGAGATTTTCCACAGTTGGATGAGCACAAATTGAAATAATATTACAGTACACTTTTTACACACATTTTGCATAATGGTAGCCTGCACGATATGCCATGTCTCAAAAGTTAGATTGCTGCTTTTTGTAGATTTCTGTAAAACACGTCAAACTTGCCTTAAAAAATTAATTAACATTTCGAAAATAACTATTTAAATTTTACAAAATTGTATCTAAAATCTCCACTTTACCTAAAATACATGAATGTCTTTACTGTGTAAAAGTGTGTCAAATTAAGTTGTCCACACAATATGCAGTACTAGATAAGATAACTTTAATGAATTTCACATGGAGACACAATGCACGTCGTGCTTTTGCCACAAACAGTAGGCCTGCTGTATCGCGTCGTAAATGTATTGCCATCTGCCACAATACGTGTACATTTTTGTAAAGCTGTTACTGACAAAAACGACTAGTTAAAATTTTAAATTTCGCAGTCAGCCAAATAAAAACAATCAATCAATTATATCAATTTGTGTTCAAATTATTGTCTGATCTCAGTACAGGCTGATGCACTAGCAAAAAGCAGCTCTACAGCAGCGTACAGTAGTCCACGGACCCGTAGGCCTATGCCGATTTCTACTCAAAATTGTCTATAGGCCTAATTGACAGAGATGTTTTACATATGACAGTTTTTAAAAATTTTATTGCCATTTAAAACATTTTGAGACAAAACGATAATCCGATAAATTTTATTTACGGATTAGTTGTTAAAATAATCAATTCTGTTTTAAAATGTTTTTGAATAATAATGTAAAAGTTCAATACCGTTGTCATTTAATAACTATTAATTTTAAGGCAAGACAGCGATCGCCCAAATGCCCTATTCAGTCAAATAGCATAGGCTATGGGCTTATCACAGTGCCAACAGGCCTACTAGTAGGACACACACTTTTCCTGCCTCATATATAGTTCAGATTCAGAATGACTGTATTGGAATAGACAAAAACACTAATTTTGATTGTTATTTTTGAAGTTTTTACTAATATTTTAATTTAATTGTTATCATATGTTTGCGCTTTGATGCAAATAGGGGTACTGTCAGCACTCACCAGTGCACTTGTCTCGGGCAGATGCGCCATCTAGTGAATTCGATTGAAAATAGAGCAGCAGAGGCTGTAAGACCTGTAAGACGTTGTAGATGCTGTTATCACAAGTCTGAGACATTGACTACAGCCAGATTAGGAGGTGTAATTTGACGCTAGTTTGTAACTTTGGAGGTCCTTCTTATGTTACACAATATGCATGCCTAAAACGTAACAAATATACACAATATTAAAAAAAATTAAAAAGTCCAACTAACTCACTTGAACCATCTGTCGACAAAAGCGATTGTAAATAGGCTTACTGCAATTATTGTAACAAAAAACTAACTAATATCAACAACTAGCTAGAAACAAATTATACACGCAATAGTCATAATAGTCGCGCTGTGCACAGTATAATTTTTTAAAACACATTACGAAAAGGCTAGATTTTGTTAGGTCCAATGTGAGTTCAATAAGTGTTAAAGGTCAATTCACCGTAACACTGCGCGAAAAAAAGTTTATATATTATGACTGACATTGCTGTTGCCGGTACAATAAAAAATTTCCGCCGCACGATATTATGGGCATTATTACAAACTGTCTTCAGAGCTGGGCAGTAACGAAATTGCATGTAATTCAATTACGTAATTTAATTGCAAATTACAATTGTAATTCGTAATTCAATGCATTTGGTTTTAATGTAATTTGTAATGGTATTCAATGATATGGTCATGTAATCTGTAATTACGATTTTCTTACAGCCCAAAATTTAGGGGTGGGGCAATTACCCGCCTGCCCCGTGCCACGACGCCACAACATTTTGTGGTAAGTTTTGATGATGCTGAACTTTGATTGTTTGATCTTTAAAAAAGTTAAATAAACGTTATTACAAGTTGCGAGTTAGTTACGCGTAGGCCCTTATACGCTTCCATGAACGTGTTATTTATTTGTCACTATATGTGACACATGCACACACGCGACGGTGAAACGAACTAGATTTAACAGTCTTCAACTTTTGTCATCTGCATAGAAATGGTTATTACAAACTGCATGTTCCGTATTTCTATCTAGTTTGAATTTTGTATCATAATAATTGTATGCTCTTTCTTCGAATGTTGCACAATATTTTTTGAATTATGACATTGCGCGACCCTGCATGCTTTAACCTCAAAACCGCTTCGCTATGTACATAACAAAAGGCGATGTCAATTTGTCGTTTTTGGATCTTTTCGTTATCGACTTATTACAATAGAGGCAGTTGTGGGACAGTCATCTATGCAATCTGCACTGCCGATACGCCAACTTTACTCATGGCCAGAAGTCTTCAACTCCATGAAGTTTGATCACTGAGCCTATTTCGAAAAAAACGAAAAAAAGACTAAGAGACGAGATACGCTACGTTTCCCGAGTAATTCACAACGGCAAAGAAAGCTAATCAATAACAAGAAAAGTGTTAAAATCAATATTGCACTGTGATTTTTGTAAACGTGCACATGTAGGCCTACTACGAAACACTATAGGTGGGCAAACACTTTCATCATTTCCTTCTTTGCCTTTGTAAATTACTTTTTTACAGTAGGCCTACGACATCAAGAAAGTTTTTTCCGGACATTACTCCGCTTATGGTGTTCATATAGACTAGAGTTTATAGCCTATGTGTGACCAAAGACTCAAGCGATAAGGTCTAGCCTAAATTATAAAATTAAGCCTACTTTTCCTTGACAAAATTGGCGGTCATTGTTATGACCTATCCTATGGTTATGACAATTATTTCTTGTGTGCAAAATAGCGGATTTGACGCTCGCTTTTTGGAAAATGGAAAAGTGTGGGACGTCGCCCAAGGAACAATCGATGCGATTTTGATGGCAACGTAGGCCTATATCAAGCGTCCTAGATCAGGATTTAAAAAAATCATTTTTTTTTCGCCAGATGACATCAGTAGGCCTATAACGCTAATGGGACCAAACATCTCTTTCTCCAAGACAGCTGACGAGTTTCTCTGTCGAGAACAATCACACGTTTAGCCCCAGTCTGTTGTCGTCACGTGTAGACCGTAAATGTTACGATGAGAAAGGCGAGACTCTGCAGGCCTACTGCAGATGTGACCAGTCGAAACAATCAAGCTGATGGACAGCAGTGCGTTAGCGCCGACATTTGAAGACCGCTCTCAGCAATCAGCAGCGGATCCGCGCAGAAGCCGGTGTCGCCAAACGATTTATAAGTGTATTAAGGCAGATACTACATTTTTGTCGTTTGCATAATAATTACATTTGCGTTTTATTCTATGGTTAAAATTTTGCACAACAACGCTGATTCGTTAGGCTAATCCGTTATACGGCCCCTAGGTGCGTTTGCACTTGCCCGAGAAAGTTTGGTTAAGCCCGTGGTTTTATGCAAAATAAACAAAAACCTTTGCAAACATGTTGCAAAACATTTTAGCACTCTGAACACGAGTTTCATTTTAAATGCAAAAATGTTTTATTTTATCTGTTATCACTGTGTAAAGCGTACAGTCAACTGGAATTACAATAGACTAAATAAAGTAAATTTCATATCCGTCAGTTCTATAGCATATTGTGTGCAAAATAGCGGATTTGACGCTCGCTTTTTGGAAAATGGAAAAGTGTGGGACGTCGCCCAAGGAACAATCGATGCGATTTTGATGGCAACGTAGGCCTATATCAAGCGTCCTAGATCAGGTCCTAGATCTAGGTCCTAGATCTATATGCAAAGTGCCAGTCTGTGCATTGAGGCTGGTCCAAACGCTAAGATGCAGAAATCTGTTAGTTCTGACGTTGCAGACAATTGCTAAGAATCAGAATGCTGCATGTGGAAGGGGTGTGGCATGTACTTTTTATGCTTTTTTGCCTGCTGTCGAATCGCAATCGCCCCGACGGAATTGGCGCCAGTGATTTTATCCGTGATGCATGCGCCATCAATCATTTATGCGCTGATGTCCCGTGGATGTTAGAGCACTGCAGAGTATTTAGCGACTGTTTGTTGACTGCGGCGACGACGAAGACGACTTAACACCCGACAGCTTCAGCAGTCGATGTCCACGTGACTCTCTACCGACCGTCCGGACTGTTGGAAGGGAATTTCATTACGACTGTAGGCTACATGTGACGTTCGCGAGGTCTGTGAAGGTGACAGTCCTGCAGTCAGTATGTACGCGCCATGCACGTATAACTAAGTACTCAAACCACTGTTGTGGAATGACGTGATTTAGACAGGTCACGCAACTAACACACAGTCTACTGCTCCTGCTGCTGATGTGTCTGACGTCTGTCACTACTGAATGCGTGCGTCTGCATGGCATGGCTAAGCTTATAGCTTACTTTCTTCCTGCTGCAGCCGAATTGCATCGTAAGATGGCGTAAGATGCACGCAAGTCAGCGAAATACTGCCGCCGTAAACTACGACTGCGTGTAGACACTGTAGGCTTAGCTTCTCGGTGTTCGAAGCTTTTAACTAATAAGAATTGTTCAGAATACAGACAGAAAAAAACGCGACATAAACTACATTGATACCTCGCAACTATCTTACTGGCTGCAATTTTCGCATGCGCAGTGGTTCTAAGTGGCAGTGTGTTGCATGGTCGAGGCGCCCAAGGCGCCGAGAACGAGACGCCGTAGACGTCGAGAGAATGATAAATGGGATATTTCCTTTCCAATCCGACGATAGGAAATAAAAACCTAAATGGTTCAAGTTTTTAATATGGGGTCTAGGTCTCCAGGACTCTAGAAAGTGTTGTAAATTCCCACAGCAGGGTCTCGAACGCAGCCGCAGCCGAAAATAAATTTAGTGCTTATTTTTATTATGCACAGCCGTACATTATACAAAAAAAGCACCGTAAAGCATCAGCATTCGGCATTCGGCAATCTCTGTCCAACACGTGAACATGTAAATCGAGGGAACTAATCACCAGCAGCTATGTCGGTGTCGGTGGGTGTCGACTGCTGATACTGTACTGTGTGTAATTGCCCGCGAAACAAGAAACGCTGCGTGCACCACCGGCGTCATGTCACCGTCACAGTGTCTGTGTGTATATTGTTGGCCTAACTAGCAGCGTTGATTGTTGTCACATGTTGCCCGGCATGAAATCCATCACTCGTCGTCGTATCGCAGAAGTTTGTCTGCGGCGTGACTGTAAACACTGCTGGCCGACAATGCTCCGTGCAGCTTCAGCTGCTGCGGAAAATACGTCAATCTCGACGTCACCAGTCGCGACAGTCTGTCCACTAAGAACAAATAAATAGCTTATAACCTATCCCGTAACGCCCAACTTGCCGTATATATTAAGATATTATACCGTCGGCAGCTAATGCGAAATAGTAGATCAAATGTGTACTTTGTAGACATTGTACACGTAGCTACTAAGAAGTACTTGTTTAAAGATGTCGACATCGTAAAAGCAACAAATAATTTTGGTATCGATTTTCAAAATGCTCATTTCCCAGTTTACTTTTTATTGAATATGTTTATTCGCCACTCAGGCAGAAATACAAATACAGAATATAAAAAAGTACAATACCACCAAAAAAACCGACAGAACAACATTGTAAACGGACAAAAAAAACGTAAAATCTGAAGCAAAGTAAGCATTTTGTGATAAAATGTTGTCAGTCATACAACAGGTATTAAATGTTCGTGTTTGTGATCTGTTGATGCGATGCAATGTACGAGTCGGATTATTTTGTTCGACTAATAACAGAGCGGCTTAAAAAACTAGGTGATTTATTGAAGTTTTCGCGTATAAAACGATTGTATTAACAAATTCAATTACGACTAAGCCTTGGGCCTACTCCAAATCGACTGCATGTGATAAATATTGGAAGCGGTGTTTGTTGCCTATAACGTTCCCGATCTTTCTTTCAAGGCCATATTTTACAGGGCTCATCTAGTACGCCAGCTCCGGCATTTTTTTTTCAAACTTTTTGCTGCAGCGAAACTCAACACAAGAGTGAAGATCTCTTACGGAACCCCATGCTTTCAGTCCCGTGAGTATACAGCGGCGTACAGGCGAGATTAAAGGTTTAGGGGGTTTGGGAATCTATGTCCCAAGCTGTCACCCGTATCATGGGGCAAAGCCCTATGGGAATCTTGAAGAATAAGCCTCCGGAAGCTGTCAAAAAACGACAAAAGATCACAAATAATTATAACAAAACTAATTTGCATTTTTGGAAGCACGTAGATAATGTGCTATTGCGCTAAAAAAATATTCCAATATTTTATAATTTAATGCAAATTTTGACTTCAAAACAAATTCTTCACGAGCGTATTTATCTATTTAAATGTAACCAACTGTTCTAATTTCACGGAGCATTATGCCAGGCTGGCGAGGCAATGAATTATGTACAACGTTTGATCGGTCGACGTCACTTCAAACCACGCGAGCAATTCAATGTTTCTACCCAGAGGACGTCGGACAGCAAGCACGGCAGCAAAGCGATTGGTCGCAGTTGCTTGCAGCGCATTCAGCAGACGCAACTTTGTCCGCTCTAGCGTCAAGATCTGTTTCAGAAAGTATTGTCAAAAGCAAGCACAGTTTTCGTTCAACAGGATAAATAGCCCTCAGGCTGCTGGGCGCGTTTATTATATCCTTGTACAAAGACAAATGACTTTTGAAGCTGCGATCGTTAACTTATAATATGTTTAGTTTTTGGCAAATTACGTAGGCTAGGCTATCTGTTCAGTGCTTCCGGGCAAACTTCAGTGCATTCCCGTTCGTCAAAGACTTCTGCACTAGTCCGGGCTCAGACAACGTCGGTCTACGGCAAACGCAATCCTGAATCTGCATATAAAATATGGAATTTTCTGTCTTTTACACTAAACATTTTTTTGGTATTTAGGCGTCACTGGGGTTTGGCTGAATCAAACCGCCTGTCCGAGTCGATCCGCGATCTATCAAGCAGCCTTCGAGAGACAGCTGACAACTTTCTCATCCTCTGATGTTTTTAACACTAATTGTGACCTATTGTGATTTTTTAAATCTTTGATTGTTGATGCATTCAATAGAAAACCAATAGACCATAACATTAATGTCACGAGCATGGTCTTGTATTCAAGGGCGGCACAGCGGTTTTGAAAGTGAGGGGGTACAATTTTGCGAGCAAAGCGAGCGAAATTTTTTTTTTGATTTCCCATACAGTGTATTTGGCTTACCTGGGGAAAACATGGAACAGAACACTGTGCAGTTTTCATTATTGTAAGCAGTGGTCCAGTATGAAGCTAAACCCTTGCGAACGTGCACTAAATGAAATTATTCTAATAACACTGGCCTGTGTGACTACTGTGGCGAGACTGAAACTGGAAAAAGTACAATTTAGTACTTTTTGAGACCGAAAGCCAAGACCAGAGATGGACTTCTTGGAGAGGGGCCGGTCCGGGGCAAAGCCTCGGAAGCAAACGTTTTTTGGGGCATGAAAACCTCCTAAAACGCATTTAGTGGGTATAAATTTTATTAGCTTTACTGCGTAAATTTATAATGTACTGCATGTGCATTGTGCAAGGCATAAAAAGGCAACTTTTGGCATCTTAGAAGGGGGCATGGCCCCTTTGCCCCTACCCCCACTAAATCTACCTATGAGTTTTCGTTGTAGTTTTTTGTCTAGTGGGGGTATAGCATGGGTACAACAGCGAACTAAACTGATCTACTCGCCTACAAAAAGACATCAGCAAGCTTTACGATAATAATAAATATGTGTGCCAAAAATAAAGATATAATTTAGTAGCATGTTCAAAATCTTAGCATTGCCAACCATGAAAGCTGACATCAGTGGATAGAGTTTCTTCATAAGGTATACGAGTGTTGGAAATAATTTATACTATACTTTATGTCTACATGAAATGCATTTTTCTAAATGCTATTACAGTATTTAAGAAAAACTGTATTACATGTACAAACATAGTATAGATTGTCGTGAATTTATGTACTCCTTTGACCCCCGGTGAAAAAAGTGAGGGGTATATGTCCCCCAGCTCCTACGGGTGTGCCGTTCTTGCTTATATTTGTTATATTGCATGTTATGTGGTAAAGGCTGTTTAGTGTATAAGACACTGTTTGCATGCAGTCAGCCTATGTTATCCCCCAGCGTCTGCTCACCAACCAGCCCAGACTGTGTCTGTGCTGACGTCGGCGCCGTATACCATTTACTTACTTTCTTACTTACTATTTGCTGTATCCGATAAGAAAAACAAATGGTGCAGTTGAGACGGCGATAGAACACGAAGAAGTTGTTCCCGGTAGACTATCATAACACATCGATGGGTTGCAGCGTCAGCAGCAGCAGCATCCAGTAGCCTCTGTTGCCTTCTCTATTATCTCGCTTCTTCTTTCGGTGTTGGCTTCCTATAGCCTACTGATTTATGCAGCCATGAAGCGGCTCAACGGAGCCATCCAGCTCGGGGATTTGAAGCGATAGTCGTTTGGAATAGCAATTGCACCGTTATTAGGATTAGCTGCTGCCGCGAAAGGAAACTGCGTCGTCGTTTGTATGTGTCGTTATGTTGTGCGCCGACTAAAATCTCATCAAGTTATGATGCGCCGCTAAGGATAAGGTCGCTGAGCCTATACTGCTGCAGAATACCAAGTGGACCTATGCAATGCTGAAACAGTTCGGGACATCACTGGCTGTTTACCGTTTTTCTAAAATGAAAGTCCCATCTTTTGCGGTTATTCGGACACCCTACTTGAACAAGCCCAAAGGAAGACCATCACTGTGTTATAACCGCTGCACTCCGACCACCAGCCGACTGGAGGAGACCAGATGGATGCCCAAAAATCACCCGATTTGGGAAAGTTCACGACGAGTTGAGCCCTAAAACTTCGAAGTACACACTGCCTAGAGGAAGGCTGAAGACATACTTGTCGTCAAGTCATCAGTACGGCAACCCTCTGACAGGCGTTCACCATCAAGAGGAAGAAAGAGTAAAATGTTGACTGCTATAAAAACTTTAAAAGTTGATGTGAAAATAGGAAACTGCACAGAATACCAAACTGTTAGTTGCACACTATGTTGTTCAAATACATGTCATTATTGCCAGTGGACTCCCACGCTTTTCGGGCAGAAGTAACCTGCATCAATCACTTAATGTCATATGCAGTGCAGCCAGAAAATGTACTTAAATACATGCGAATACAAATGTTTAGCCTACTTTAATCACTCACTTTGCAATCAGTACGACTAAAGCGCATTGCATCTATCTACTATTTTGTGATATTCTGGAATTTAGTGGAATTGTTGTATACTTTAATGCTTTTTGGTTGAACAAATATTTGTTGTACACCAGGCATCGCCAAATCTGTAATGCGCGAAATTTCCTGATTTCCAGACGTGGCACAAAATCGACCGGATTAAAGTTAGCATCGTGTTATTGTTTCGACATTTTTGTGAAAATTGTGAGGTATATGAGCGGTTTCGGCATCGATGCCTCATACAAAATGTCGTTTTACTTACTTTTACTAACAGTTAAATTGAATGGTATGTTGAGTTACTCATAACTGCTATTTCGGACACCCCAAAAAATTGTGTGCAATCTGCTATTCGACAGACAGGTGTGCATTACGCGGTGTCCGGACATAACCCTCCTAGACACAACCCCCCTTAGGACAAAACCCCCTCTATCATCGGGGTAGAACAAACCTCCCCCCTAGGATAGAACCCCCAAAACTGCCGGCAATACGTGTCCCAGATAGACCTAAGCTACCATTTTTATCATAATTTGCAGCTCTTGTGCCGAACAATTTTTTGTTTAAATTGCTTGTTATTAACCATGCTGTTATTGTATGTTTGTGAATAGCATTGGTAACGAAAACAAAGTCTTTTTACATTACGCGGACATGACAGAATGCTGCCGGTTATAGGGGGGTCTGTCCTAATCTGCGCCAGGGGGTTCCGTTTTAGGGGAGTTATGTCCGGGAGGGGTTCGTTTGTACTTTCGCATTACGCATAGCCAGCGGCGACTCAGACGCCAGTAAAGCCGAACTTGTCCAGCTTTGTGACTGTGACGCTGCTGTGAGCTGCTGATCATGTAATGTGCCTATGTAGGCTTGGCTACTGCACCGAACAGCGATCGGACTGTGTCTAACTTCACATTTCACACTTAGACGTACTTTCTGCATCCATGCAGTCGGTCTATAGTACCCCACACGTCGCACGGTGTACATTATTCGGCTGAGTGCAAACATTCGGCGTGCGTTGTATTGTGTACTGCGAATTACTGACTGACGCTCAGTATTAGGCTATAGTAGCCTATAGCATGTCGCACCTTGATTCAGTGCATGGCAAGTAACAGCTTACAGCCTCATCACCATCTGCAGCCAATATTACGACATGCCGATAATAGACAACGAAGAACAAATTGAGCATCTGTTTGCCAAAAATTTTAAAGACTACTCTGTCTAGTCGTGCAAAACAAATTAACTGAAGATATAAGAGAAATGTGCTGCTAGGAATTACGTCACTCATAGCTACAATGTTCCGAGAACAGACTCTGAAACTGTTTTAATCCCAATTTATGCAAACACGCTGCATGCGGAAACTTTTAGCGGCTCCCTGCACACTCTAAATCAATTCTGAAGTACTTCCCCCAGTCAGTTGCCATCCTACGACATCTTTGTCGTCGTCTACCTTTCAGCGTCTTCGTTTGTGCGCGGAACTTGTGCCCCATTTGCTCCCCGGAAACTCGAGTTAGCATCAGCGCAACCTCATTCAGCAGTTTTCCTTGAGTTAACCTCATCTCACATCAACGTTTCAACGCAGGCGATCTATGTCACTATAAAAAATACATAAAACATGCATTGTGGACAAATGCGCAATGTAACAAGCAAAATCACGACGAAAACTTTGTGGTAAGGCTTAGAATTTCACGATGCAGATGCGGCGGACATACACGAGTGTATCTGATTGGCGGCTGAGATGGGTGCGGGTGCCAGACTGCGAGGTGCATGGTAGACAAACTGCGTGTGAGCAGGCGATCGGACTCGATGCAGTGCGTGTACCGACGGAAGAACGAAAACGACGACGGAACGACGACGAAATGGGGAGCGACGCATGTGCAGTGCGCACCGGAAGCCTCATCGTCATAGAGCCGCACCGCCGCCGCCGTGCCGCCGGCATGAAATTGAATGCGTTCCGTTGACGGCAGGAAAATTGATCCGTAAGATTTGTAGTTGTGAGTTGGCTGACTGGCTGTGGTGCGCGCGCTTGGCGGAGCACACCGACAACGTGTAGACTTTTGCAACGTATTCTTGTCAGTTCCGCACACAGCCATTGCAGAAGATGGCAGGCCCAGATAGAATGAATGTCAGATAATAGCAAGCATCGGATAACTTCTGTAGTTTCGTATAAGATTTATAAAGTAACCGGGGCGAAATTCGGACTTAAGAGCACGTTAAGATATCGTGCAACTACGATCGCTCAAGAACAGCAACAAGTTGTTTTCATTTTCTGGCTAAACTGACTGATGGCTGTTGCCTGATGGCTTGAAGCGTGAAAGCCAACGCCTCGAAACGACCTCACGACAGTCGGCTGGGCCGGTACAAAGTCATTAACAATCTGTTGTTACTGCGTACTCGAGCAGTCGACATCTGATGCTAATGAATGGCTCAAAGGCAGAAGTTTGCGCGGGCGTCGTCGGGGACAGGAAGAAATCGAGTGAAGCAAATCTCAGCGGAATCGCTCAGTCGGCCGCCTGTTAGAGCGTTGGTGCAGCAGCAGCAGCCAACGCAGCAGCAGCAGCAGCAGCGACAGCGAAGCAAGCCGCGTCAGTTGAATGGACGAGAGGTTGGTTCTCTCACACTCAACTACGACAGACAATATCTACCGCATCAAGCCGCAGACAAACAGCAACAGTCTGAATCACACCAGCTGAAAGTTGGTCCGTTCGACTCCGTCGCTTGCGCTGCGGACTGCTGGTAATTAATGCCAACTCGCGTTAATGTGCCACGAGTCATTTCGGTCCTGTCCAGTATTTATAGAGCACGGAACGACCTAGCGATAGACTGAACGAACGGGCAATTTGGACGTCGTAGGGGCACACGCGTCTTGCTGTCGGTTAGTGGCGTTAATGATGCAAATACACGCCTACGTGATAGTACGTTCTGTGCCGTAAATAGCTCGAGGCACAAGAAACTTTTCGCACTCACTTCGACGACATGCGATGCCCGTATCAGCGGCGGCGCGAGTCATTCCGAGTGAGCTGTCAACGACGTCGACGTTAAGCGACCGGCCGACCACGTGCAGGTCTGGCGAGAAGGGCGGCACGTGAATCAACTGGACACAGTGGACAGCTGCTGACCGCACCGGACGCCCGGCGGCGTTCACCTGACAACAACCACTGTGTGGCGCTGCCTGCCGCAATCGACAGTTTATCGCTATCACCGTGGCCACTGCCACCGCAGCATTACCCAGTGTGCTCATGATGGCGACATCGCAAAGAAGAAACATGCAAATTGTAGATCAGCTGAATTCTCCGGTGAAACATTTCGGTAAGTACTTCCTGCTCTGTTTTTCGCAGTAAAAATCGCAGACGCTAGTTTCTGTTTACATGCACTATGGCATGCGAACTATTTTCAGAGATCCAGGTTGGCTACAATGTCGTAGCAGTATTGTTCTAATGTTGATCCAATTAATCTTGCTTTCTAATGAATTTTCCATTTCACTATACATGTACTTATTCGAAAACATCCATATTTCGTAAAACACAGTTGCTGCTAGGATATATAGGCGTAGTATTCTTCGTTCGTAACGCCATTGCAACTTCTTAGTTTGCTCTGTCATTAATACTTCATAAACCGGTGAAAACTGCTTTCACACATCTGACTTCCTATGAGCATTCACTTTTAGTTTGTATATCTGCATTTTCAGACCCACGACCCAACCCAAGCCACTAAAAACAAAAATTCTCGACCCGCTACCAACCCAATTTAACCCAACCGGTGGGTCAACCCAACCCATAGACAACTCTACCTGATACGCACAGTCCACGCGCGTTTATTATCGTCTTCCTTTTTATCCGCTTTTCTTTCTTCCCAGTTCTCATATTTTTGTTGTCATGCTCGTTCTATACGCTCTGTTAAGATCGGCTACAGCTAAAACCAGCTATAATAGTGTCTTCGTTTGACTAATGAGCAAATGTCTTGGGCGCATGTTTCGTTCGACAGACGTGCATCGTGCGGAGTAAAGCGGCGACTCACCGCAACGGACGTCGGCCGATCATGTAATTGTAAAATTTGATTTTGCTTGTAGGCTTTTTTCCGCTCATTAAGAACACACCCTAACACTTGGCGAATACAGCTATGAAAAATGACTGTTGTATTTTTACAGGGCGTCAGCATTGCAACTTCTTAGTTTGCTCTGTCATTAATACTTCATAAACTAAATAAATAAATACTTCATAAACTATGCAGACACCTGGTATTTTTGTGAGCTGGGTGCCCGTACGTCCGTTCGTCTGTCTATGTGTCCGTGTGTCTGTTGCGCCCTGCAGCCGTATCAAAACGATGCAAACTACGATCACAAAATCTTCACTGTCAGCTTTGTGAATGACTCTACTTTCAGCGTTCGTGATATTCCAGAAATTTGAAAGAGGCCACCCCGATCGATGGCATTAAATGAGAGAGGGTGGGGGGGAAATTGAAACGTTTCGAGATGGAGCTAATGTCAAAATTGATCATTAATATGCGCGCTTTCGGTTGGTACGAAAATCAACAACATTGGATGACCTTGAACGGCATCTACGCAATCTGCTGCACAAATTTTGGGTTTATAGCGGTGTTCACCGCTGTAGTTTAAAAGAAGATAGATTTTTACTTTTCGCTGCAAAAACGTAGCAGAGTAATAAAAACGCACATAATACATCAGGGGCTTTTTAGACTTGATGCGTTATACGTGTACAAATTGACGCTTTACTTTTTTCTTGTATTTTTTGATAATAAGCTGTTTACTTTGAGCATATATGCAGTTATTGCTACCAACAGCCGTATCAGCTTAATGAGATCGCTAGTTGTATGGCGATAAATAAAGGAGGGAAGAACACTGACTGTTTCGCGAGTGACAGCAGCTTTTCAATTCGCTAACTAGGCTGCATCGGCATTGATCGGCAGGCAGCATCATGTGGTAGGATCGCCATCGATACAACCGTCCATGCAACCAACGACACAATGTGGCTATAGGCTACTAGGTTTAATTGTCTGACCTCTCTGTCTCTGAGCTCGCAGAACCGGTCTCGATGGTCGGGCGTCAGCTTTACGATGTGTCGGCCGCATCAACAGTCGACTGTCAGGCTGTGCAGCCGCTGAAGCATCGTTGCGCACTGTCGCATATCAGCGTCACCAGACTGTAATCACCGCAAACCGGATACGCGCGCTTACACACACGATGACACTAACCCAGCCGGTTATGCTAGTTTAAGCATGATTCACATTTACCGCTGGCATCAGACGGAACATGACTGTGAAAAAGCTGTGCAATGCGTATTTATTGTTATTCTTCACATCGATCCAATTTTGGCAGTCTTTTCATTAAAAAATCCCCGAAAATCTAGATGCAGCAGAAGGGACAGTTTACAAACCGAGTACAAAAGCTGAGGAAAATCAAGCAGTAAAAAATGCGCGGTCATTTTACAAGCAAGCGTGGAAATGTGAAAGCTATATCGAGAGACGATTTTTGTTGAACCGTCGCTGATTAATTCGAGACATATGGCACACTATGGATGTGTTTCTGGTTTATTGATTATTAGATTGAACCAGTTAACAGCCTTAGCACTGATTGGCAACGAGCACTGCAAGAAACGCGCTCAAAGAATTAACTCGCTTTATTCTGTGAGCTTTCAGTCGCAGTTTCCGGTTGCTGACTGCAATATCATTAGCATAGGCCTAATATATTGCTCTCGATTTACTTGCGGGCTTAACATACGACAGGACTTAACGGTGTGACTCAGGTAAGTAAATTGTTAGGACTTAGGAGTGACTTAGCTGTTTTTACTCAGGCCACGTAAAAATTTGTAATGTAATGTACCGATAACCATTCCCCCTCCACTGCTGTAATGTTGACTGGGTCGGTGTTTTTTCGCTATGGTTTGCGATATACAATTCGAAGCTCAGAAAAGCTAAAAGACGCCGCAGTGAACCAACAATGACGAGTTTCTAATTTTCTATAGCTTAGACTATAGAGTGTTTATTGCGATGCGGCTTTTCGATGTACATTGTAGATGAGCTCTCTATGTGGAGAAGCTACATCAAAACAAAACACGTCTAACGTCAAGTTTTTTGCAGTAGAGGCCTGCCGATAAATGGGATTGTCATCTTTGCTGCACGCAGTGTAAAATTTGTGGCTAAGACGAACTATTCAGTCAACGACGTTTAGTCATAACGGCTTTTGCTGTCGATGTGGCCTATAAATCGTACTGCAAACGACGCGCGACGCCCCTTTACGTCATTTCGCGAACCGTTGTAATCTGCTAAAATTGGACTCGTTACCAACTCAATCTTGCCGGCGCCCGACCCCGTGTACTCAGCACGGCGACCTCATCGGGAGGCCGACGACATGACGGATTGCGGTAGACTGCTCAAATCAGCCGCACGTTCTGTGATTGTTGTCTGGCCCAGCTGCTGAGAAATGAGAACTGACCAAAAGCACGTGGTCACTGCGGGCTGTCGAAGGCCACGCCCAGATCGGAATTGTGGTCTGAAGTGACTGACGGCCATGAAATCTTCACGACGAAGCCGTCGATTAGTTCGGCTATCAGGCTCAAAGCCGACATGAATCAAACCCGTTATGATGAAAATCTTTATTCACCGTCACTGGTAGTACAACAAAATAATTTTTTTTAAATAATTAAAGAAAAAAATAAAAATAAACGTATACAATAATACGGCAAAATCAGTCCAATGACAATGCAACATAATTTTAACTACCTAAGCTTACTGTAATAATATAAACATGTTAACATTGTTTTGTCTATTACAGTCGAAATTTGCGTATACGATGAAGAGAAGCGAAACCCGTGCTATACCGGGCGCTTTCATACATATGTATAACTTCATTAAATATTAAACGATTTTTAAAATTATTTTGATATCCATATTTGTCATAAACTTGCAATACACCAATTTGGCAATTCCCACATTTTGAAAGTGTCGTAAAATATAGTCAGCTTAAGAATGTACTAAAGGTAGCAAGGTATACCTGACCCCGTACCTCACTTGATCTGAAGTTAATTCTACGAGAGCGTTCAAAATATGACGGGATCTCCAATGATCACTTTTTACTGCAGAGTTTATTAGTGAAAATATTTGGGAAATAGGTCATTATTTCGCTCAGTTACGACAAAAAATTATGGATTTTAGTTTTTTGTGTCAGTCTGTGTGTTGACCCAAACAGTGTCTGATTTGTGAACTGTTTAGTTTTTTTGACACGCTGCATGGGTGATAAAATGAGTGCGTAACGTAATGTCGGTAACTAATGACGTCATAGCACGTGACTCGTCACGTGACCACGCCATTGCTCAAACACTTAGTCTCTACGTGATGTGTCGCCTCTCGTGTGCACACATATTGGTCGGTCAGCTGCAACACAAACAAACGTTTATTTTATTTCATACGCAGGTTACGTTGGCAAAAGACTTTATGGCATTTTGGGTGGTATTACGTCACCCTATGTACGGGCACATGGATAATGGTTGGCGGGTCTTTTGTAATAAATTGACTGAAATCGAATATCAGCTAAGAAAAGTACTGAAAATGTAGGGACTAGCGTTCAAACAGCTACAGTTAAAACCATTTTCTCAAACAAATAATTTTACAGAATTTGAGTTAACTGGTCATAATTAATTAATAGCAGCAACATGGACACGCGTTAGGGCCTCCATTCATGCTAATCTTCGTCTACTGACGTCGTGGATGTTTTTCACAACTGTCTTACCACCCAAGGTGTCCTATTCACACCCAAGGGACAACAGAAAGCACTCGAGCTGCCTGTCCATAGAAGAATAAGGTCGAAATGCCACACGCACGGTGCGACAGCAGCGAAATTACGTTGCTCGTTGCTTTATGGCGCAGTGACTCAGTGCAGTCTTCAGCGGCGCCTGATTTACACCGCACGCAAACTATTTCATTTCCCGCACGTTTTTTTCTGCTCGTGAAAACGATGCCACTAGGCTTTCAAGGACTAAAATTGGACGCCGCGTGAGTTGCTTTTATTGTATTTTTGCACACTGCAGCTATTGAAAGAAGTCTCTTTTTGCACATGGGTAGCAGACGATTTGTACCACGCTGTTGTTCCATAGAGTTTGGCGATTCGTACCACGGCGCGGGACCTGATAGCTAGATGTAGTGGGCTTACGAACACATTTTATCATAAGCTTAATTGGTTGCAAAAAAATTGCTCTTTCGACATTTACTGTGTCTACCTCTTATTTTGCTATCTTTTGCGTGATTTTCAGAGTAAACGTATAAGAAGGAGCTACAATTTAAAACTTGTTCTACTCGTTGACGACGTGTCACTCGCGGGCTTACCGAACACTTCGGACCTAAAAGTTAGGTCCGAAGTGTCCGGTTACCACTCGGGGTCCACTACCCGCTCCCAACCAGCGTCGTGGTACGAATCATCATATAATCTTGCACATAGCCGACATTGTTAGCAACATTTACACGGTGTTCTGGCTGTGTAACAGAGTGAACATTATTTTATGACCCGCAAAACTTCCAATTGAAGTTGTGTCCCAAATAAACCATAAATGTAAAAAACGTTTTTTTACATTTTTTCAATTTTTAAAAAACGTGCATTGAAAAATCCATCAAAAGTTTCGAGAAGTACTTTTAAAACCACAGAAAAGAAATGATAGGTCGTAGTGATGTATTTTATTTAGTTAGTCCAATTATACTAAAGAAAAAGTTTTTTACTTTAGATATTTGGTTAGTTTAATCTATGGTTTTATGACCACAAGCTTAAGTTGAAATTAAATAAAGTTTTTTCTATCTAAACTATAGTTCAAGGTATACTGCACTTACACCATTAGGCATTAGGCAAAAGGTTGAATAAATTATGGCCAACGTTTTTTATTCAACGTTTTTAAACGTTTTTTTAAAATTTTTCTTGGAACGTTTTTACATCTATGAAATAAACGCCACGTCCCGGATAGAGGCCAGAGGTCAAGGGAACTTGTACTAATAGAAGCTGTGGACTTCTGTTTGAAGTTGTACGATATATAGAGTTGTAGCTTATGATATGAGCCGTCACAAACCATACATAGCATAAAGCTACGGGAAATGGAGGAAATTGATAGGTTTCTTGGTTGACATTGATATACGAGGTTCTTAAAGACCGCATTGACATCAGAATGAATGATTGACTGAGTGAGTGCAGTCGAGGACGATCACAAAGCTATGGAACTGCGTCGTCATGACTCGTCGCCGATTGACAGAAGTTCGTGCAATGTAGCTGTCAGCACACACAGGGGCAGCGGTTGTCACGACTCGCATTAATTTCATTGATGAAATATCAGATCAACAAAAATAAGCACAAAATGGGTAACAAAAATTTTATTCGAGACGCTCGTTTGTCGGATTTTAGTGCCAATCAGAAATTATAGTTAGGCCAAAAAAATATACCGAGAAAGAAATATTGACTGAGTAAAATAAGTAGGCAGGAAATGTGAGAGTGTGCCTGGAAAATTTTACGCAGGCGCCCTTTGCATGAAGCAAATTTTGTTTGCATTGTATGATGAGATCTTTACTGGACACTGGTCAAATTTAACATAGATATTTCTCGGGGCGACAACAGTGAAAGAATTGTAGTTCTGACTGAAAAACTTGGTGGCTTAGTTTAGGAGGAGACGGCACATGCAAAGTTGCCACGAATAGACGTTGAACACGGACAAAAATACGCAGAAAACGGATCACCGCTGAGGCAAGCTGCAGCAGCCAGACATCACGACATCAGTATAAAGTCGAATCAGTGAGAGAGTTTGGCTGGCATTTATTTACGCGCTTTGCGTGACGATGTTTGTTGTACGATGAACGAGTCGGTTGACAGTTATTGCACGCATCTTCATTTTACTGCTGCTGCTGCTCTGTTGCAAGCGATCAGTTGTAATCATGTAGCAGATTATTGTGATCCACGCCAAACAGACAGCGTCTGGCTAGTATACACACGGCGCAAGCGTGTTTCAGAAATTTATATACCAGTTTTCTCTGAACAACTGGTTCTAAATTGTTAATCAGTACAACCTGATTCTTAGCAGGTAGCCATGATGCTAACCATCATCTTTACAGAAGTTGTGGTGGGGTGCGGTTAAATGAGAGTTACGATTATTGCACAGAGTTAGGGTTAGGTTTCGAGTTAAAACCCAAGCTCGACCCGATGATGTTTGAAACTTTATACGGCTGTTAAACATCAGATTTTGTCGTTTTGCTCGTAATGTTACAAAAACGTCAAACATAAATTAACAGCATTTCCACCACAGCACCTAAGTTTCTTGACCAGTGCACTGCGATATTTTATGCTGAATATAATTACTTACAAGCTAATTAGTAGTCTTATCAAAATAATAATGTATGGCGGCGACAAGAAACTGCTGGTTGTGTTGTCAAACTGATGTCGCTTGCGGTGACGCCAACAGCTGCTACTGCTAGCCTATGTACAGTCCTGCGTCTGCTGCTGTAGCAACACGTCGTTAACTGCGTCGTGTTTACACGTTCACGACGATAAGCTGCTGACAGTGACCAAGCGATAAGACGTGGAGACGAAATGCGGCAGTTTGCATGCGCGCTGCTGCTGAAACAATAACTACGTACTATGTATACATGCAGATTGTGCTGACCGCGACCTCCGATTGTATACGCACGTCGACCCTCTTTAGTCAACGAAGGGCGCTAGAACGTGTGTAATAAAATGAAACAAGAAGCCCAGCTGTTGCTAGGAAGGCCGACCGTACTGCTTATGTCTGATGGCCAGCGTTCGACTTTCGGATAAAAAACGATTGTCCAGTAGTGACTACAGTTTCATACACGCTATGTTAACGCGTTGCTCTCTGACTCTGCAATCAACGCTAGTAGGGCATATAACAAACGTCAAGCGCGATCATCTCGCAAGACTCATTAATTAAAATTGCGGCCAAACTGCTGAAGATAGCGATATGATTAGTATTGACAGTCTATAGAATCGTTATCTTTGTAGCCAACGGTATCGTTGCCGACCCCCTAAGACGTACAGTTTAGCCACAATACATACGTAACAGACACACAGACAGACAACATTAACGCAATGTAAGTACGGTCGGCCAATAAAACAACTGGAGATGGTTACCGTCAACTTTGTTTTCTGTTGTTCAGTCACAGAGAGAAACGTGGGGCTACAAACTTGCAGAGAAGAAGCCTATTTTATCGCACGAGTTTGCATGTTTTGCAATAAAACAAAGTTGTTACAACAGTGTAATTTAGTTTTGTCTTTTTAAACCGTCGTGTAACGCGGCGCATTTATTCACTTGTTTCGAGACTGTGATGTGGGGATGGGGGGTCCTGTGTACAATGAATTACATGACCGCCCGGAATGCGGCCGCATGCATTATGAAACGCACGGCTGCTTGTACTTGACTTAGCGTCTCAGCCTTGAGCTTTTGTAGACTAAGCTGTCACGAAAAAAACATCATTCATTCCATTCGCCACTGAATGCTTTTTCATAGTAGAACAGCGTTGTAGGGGTCTAACTAAAGACAGGTAGACGCCAAAAACTGTAGTGTCGTCGATAGTTATTTTACCAGTTCAACTATAAAAACGTTAATTAGACTACACTCTACAGTAGATATAAGCTTACATTATAAACTATAACCGCAAATAATGGGCACAAAATATCGCAGCTTTACACTGGATTACGGTATTGTTCGATATCTGACAACAGCGCAACAGCGAATGACAGAACTAATGGATATTCTGTGTAATTGCATTATAAGTTAAATATGCATGCAGTGCTCATTTGAGTTTCGCGAGCACTCGGTATTGCGCAGTGCAAAATTAGCGTTGATTTGTGACGAGCAAGATCTGTACTTATCTGCACTTTCATGTGCTTGACGCTGGCTAATCGAGAAATATATTAACCTTGAAGTAGCTCTGCTACTAAAGCAACTCTGATTGATTGATATTTTTTATCTTTCTTATCCAGTTAGTCGCAACTTGCTACTTCAAAGATCTACTTTTCTCTTAGTGTTTATAGCGGTATCTATCCAGAAAATATTCCTTCCTGTCTTTGCGCCGTGCGCATTCATTCTAAAATGTTTTTAAAACATTTCTTGAATGTTTAACGTAAAATATTCATGCCAATATTTCAGACGTAATTAATAAAAAAATTAAACATTTCCTTAGTTTTCCGGCAATTTTTTTTGCTTCGCAATTATATTCACGGCCTAATGCGACATGATGTTGTGTCTATACAGAAGCTACATGTATAATAGCGTAATGGTTACTGTACGTGACGCGATACAGCGTCTGCTGTCTGTCATTTACTGGCATAGTCGATGCCTGTGTTCAACATGTCGATAGCAAAGTAATTTGCGTGTCTTGGTCTGGTCTGGTGCTTGGCTTGCATGCTGACAATCGCATTGGCTGTCACGTGTTTTGTACAGCAGCGGCGCCCTGATAACACATTTGTAGTCGACCAACCGGCCGATAACCATCTTGGTCGATTATGCGAATGACGGCCAATGACGAGGTTAACCGCGATGCGACGCTGCTGCTGCTGCTGTTGCATCCAACCCAACTTACGTGTATCGTCATCTCCGCCGTCGCATTCTCTGCTGACTTGAATCCCCTATTCACTGCGGACGTTTCTCGTTACCTATACGAACACGAAGTTTCATTGGTAAACAAGACATATAGTGGCGGGTTCAGGGGTGCATTTTATAACCAAGTAAAAATTTTGCACAATTCTGCTTAAAATTCTAGAAAAATTGTCTGGAGAGGTAGCGCAAGCCCTTCCCCAGGCCCCATCTCTTACCATTCCGCCCCCCTCCCATTCCAAAAGTCTGAATCCGCCTGCACTGAGACATAATAGGACGGGCACTCGCTGGCAAACTTGCAAAACATCGTATAACACTGCTTGTCGATGCGCTTCTGTGGTCATTTCACTGACATGAGCACAGAATTCCCATAGTAAGTGTCCCGTCATGTCATGTTGCCGTGCCGCCGTCGACGACGTTGGCGACCATGCGCTGCCAGAGCAGTCTGTCTTCTGAAGCCCTGATGAACTCTGTTGGGCTCACGTTGTCCTTCCATGAGTCGCACAAGCTGTCCAGATACTTCAGTCTCTGATGCCCGCTTGCTCTCCTCCCATCTATCCTACCCGTGACCACCAAATTCTCCAGACCATGTCTTCTCAACACATGCCTCACAATTGCCTCACAATATCTTTAACATCCTCTGCAAGAACTTCAACGGCCATCAGCCTGTTCTGCATCACTTATAGTGAGTGAGGCTGTGAGGCTGCCTAGTGAGGGTTGAGTCTTAGGCCTATGCTAAACTTAAGATAAAGCCAACCTAGGCCTAATTTACAGAAACTGGACTCAAGAAATTGAAATAAAACAAATATACGATTTAATAAAGCAAACTATGTACAGCGGTGCATACAATTACGTGCAATGCAAATATCAGAACAGAATAAGCACACGACTCTCAGT
>Ga0209367_1000997_pt1 | contig 32782 bp, 16 predicted proteins | sample WorMetLIZISLAND2_FD_187412 | JGI IMG/M metagenome (GOLD analysis project Ga0209367, IMG submission 187412) | Marine gutless worms symbiont microbial communities from Max Planck institute for Marine Microbiology, Germany - Olavius geniculatus... ... | reverse complement strand
GTTTACCCCCCCCCCTTATCCGCCCCTAATTTCACCGACCAGCCTGTTAAGGAATTTAGGGAGCGTAAGATCCCCAGGGGGGTCCGGGGAAAATGGATTTGGTGCATTTTTACACGCGAAGGCAGCTACTGCTTTCAGCGCGTCTCAGCCATCGCAATTCTGTCCGTCCGTCTGTCTGTCACACGGGTGGATCAGTCAAAAGCGGTGCAAACTAGAGTCACCAAGTCTTCACCGTCGGCTGCCTGGTAGACTCTAATTTCAGGAACTGTAAAGCTTTCCCATAAATTCGAAGGGGGTCACCCCGAACGAGGGCGTAGGCAAAATTTGCGATTTTTGGCCAATACGTCGCTGTATCTCAGTAACGGTGCGAGATAGGGCCTAAGTTATTATTAATCACTAATAGAACGACGTACACTGGCTCTCGATTGGCGCCAAATTCAATGACCTTGAATGCCAAAATAGGGGGTGTTATGGATTTTTGGCGATTTCCGGCTGCGACACAAGTCTGTATCATTCACAAGATGGCGCCACGGAACTATCGTTACGCGATCCAGATAGAGAATTTGGTATTTGTATATTAACTTAGCGTGAACACCCCAAATTTCAGCTAAACTACTGAACCGGAACTGCTATATGCTTTCGCGCGTCTCGTGAGCATTAGCTCAAATTTCTTGTAGTCTCGCAAAAGACTCCTGGTCAAGTACTGGTGGAACGATGACTGCCCCCCTGAAGCCCTATAAGTTGCCCTCCCCCTGAGAAGTTATACGCTTTGAGCGTAGTCCTTAATGGACGTAGACGCCCCTGGATGTTCATATCCCCTGAAAGCTTGTCACCAGTGCTTTGTTATGATAAGCAGCAAATCTGCACCTACCTGCAACGGTTTTTTTTATGTTAAACGAGCCAATAGCGGTGAAACGAATTTTTAGGCTTTTTGACCATGACTCTCTAGTTCGAAAGGAATCCCCTCACCCGGTGGCATGAAACTAGAGTACTGCTGGCAGCCTACAGTAAAGATTTCGTGATCCTAGCTTGCACTGTTTTGATACAGCTGCAGAGTGTGAAGGACAGACAAACGGACGGACGCTTCGACGATAGTTAGGACGCGCAAAGCGGCAAAGCATTAGGGCCTAGGGTTAGGTCTACATGCCCTCGCGCGTAAAAACTAACTTTATCAAAATATTATCGCTAACGTCGTCACGTTAAAAACGTTAAATACTCGTATACGTTGTCCTTATTAGCTTCACGTCTTCGAAAAACGTAGACACCTGAGTTTACCCGGACACCACGAACTCTGTCGTCGCGATAACAGGAAATACGCCTATCAAACTGCCTACAGACAAGTGATGCAATTGCAAATTGCTAATATTATAATTACAGACTTCATGTGTAATCATAGATGGACCATACCATGGCAAATCGATTTCAACCGCACACAGCAAAGCATGCAATGCAGTGCGTGTTGACCTGATCGTAGTCCTCCTACTCACGCAACTGCTGGCGCTGCAGCTGCTCATTATCTCGCTGGTATTAATTTACCATGAAACTCACAGGCGCAAGGCGTCTATATGCACAGAAACGACTACAACATGCACTATTTTAGCGTGTAATATTAGACAATTATTTGTATCTTCAGAGCAATGAATGCAATTTCTTAAATGAAAGCATAGATTGAGAATTAGTGAAACAAAATAGCAGACTAGCACAACAGTGCAGTTAAGCAAGGGAAAGTGAACCTTGAAATGGCAATTGAATGAATCAGTTTCATAACTATTTTACTGAGCACAAAAATCGGTAGGAAGGTTAAAAAAAGAAACAAGTTGCCTATCAACACTCAACAAGTTTCAACATCAGCTGTCAGCATCATAAGACGTCACAGAGTCAACAATATTATCATCATTGGCATCATCATCATCATCTTCCAACGTCAAGTCATCGACATCCTCAAACAAAGACTCATCGACCTCTACCACCTCTCCACCTGCAACGTCCCGACACAACCAACTCAGCAATCACAGCATATACCGTAAACGCAGCGACTATAATCCGGCAGCCATACAAATATCCTACAGGCTATGGGTGCTTATACCAGCATGGCTGCAGAATTATCCTGTAAATACTGTAAAACATTAAACAAAAGCCTCTGGCTTCTATTAGTACAAGTTGCCTTAACCCCCGTCCTGTATCCAAGACTTGGCCTTTAAACGAGAGCTGGCTTCTATCAACTATGTCAAAGTCATTAATTTTTTTCTACAGCCAATGCCTTAGCATACGAGGCTAATGAAGAAATTTAACCTTGCTTGAAATAACTGCTTCTGAAAAAATATTTAATGCCTGATGGCCAATGAGTGCCTACATCACTACTGACTGACCAAAGCAAGATATATTCCCCGACCTGTACACGGGACCTGGCATTTATATAGAACCAGGCTTCAATTCAAAGTTTTACAGTATACATTAACACATACAAAGTGCTGCAATTAACAGGAAGCCTCTAAGCTTTCATTATAACTGCATCAAATATACTAATCTATTTTCACAATTCTTTGACCGATATACACTGCAGTAACTCTGCAAGTAAGTGATGATTACAGATTTCATCACATTCCACCATGCGTCGTTACACTACCTTGTGAAATATTTAGTCAGCTTTAGAATCAGCAAGTTACAAAAAACATTCACTACTGTGGCTATCTCACAACTGTGGCTATCTCACAACTGTTTCATGACACACTCAGCACATGATAATATCTTCAACTTTAACAATTAGCTCCTACTTTGCAACTGATAGTGAAAGACTTCTAAAAATTCATTAATATTATAAGGCAAGAAAGTTAAACATTTTTATGGACCACTCAGTATATCATAACCATAATCATAATCATTTAATTCATACCAGACAAAGTTACAACATAAAATCAATAATGCAGTGCATGTGGTCTGATAAAGGACATATCCATAGTATCCAGCTACATTTTGATAAGTCTGATATCTATCCATTTCTATTCTTTTGAATTCTGAAAAATGACTAACTTGGGAGTTTTGACTCATCAACACTATACTAAGTTAATGACCAAAAATAAGTACAAAATGTTAAAATTAAAATTATGAACAAATAAAAAGATAAAACTGGCATCAATCAAACACAAGATGGCAGCGTTACCTTCTTCTAAGAACTTGACATCTGAGTCATCGAGGCTGTGATCCATCATGAATAATTCTTTGCCTACAACATCAACAGATTCTTAACCAATTTCATAACCACAACAATATAAAGTCAGTAAACAACAACAAACAATAAACAAGATAGTCATGCCTTGCTCAAATGTAGGCAATGACCACGGTTAGCTGCCATATCAAAAATACACACAGAACCTATGTGAGCTTGACCTTTGACCTATAACCTTAAAATTTAATAAAGTTTTAGAGGTTGTCAAGGTACATGATCACGCAAAATTTCGTTAAGCTAAGTGCTATTGTGTTAACGGAGAAACAAACCTAGAAACAACAATAAACCAATACGATCAGGTACTATAAACATTGATACGAACGACTAACAGCCACCCCACCGTGGTCAGCCACCTTGTCGTGGTGGTGGGGCTTTGCACCGATGACCCGAAAGATTTCTAAAATCTGGAGGGTAAGAGCTAACTAAGAGCTGACCAAACCCGTGAGAGCAGATTGCTACACGTTACCAGTGCTTGTGTAAACATAAACATTGATACGAATGACCTGGCCAATTCACACCTACATGCCGACGCGACTCAACTGTTGAGTCACGTCGGCATTGTAGGTGTGAATTGGGCCTTATATCACTATAACAGGTTATCAACAATAACACAGTCCGTACCTGTCAGTTTTTTATTAGTTGAATCATCTTTGCCTTTCTGATGTCGTAGTTCTGCTAATTCACTGTCAAATTTTGCCTTCCAAGCTATAAACGTCTCAATTGTCACACGAGTGCCTTCAAACCATTTCTGCATAATCAGACACATCAGTACCGGGTAAGTTAATATCAATAACAGTAATAGTTGACCTACCACAATTCATAATAATAAACTGAATTAGTACAACTGTTTCTGTCATGCAACACAAACAGTGCAACAACTCTAAACAAAAAAATAATCAGTGCAGCACTGATTGGAGTTAACAGCACAGTATTAAAAGCAACTGCAATTTCACACTCTGATGCGAATGACTGACATCCATCACCAACAAAACCAAATAAATACCAATACCAAGTGTAAACATGTCATGCTGAGAACACAAGGTTCTTGCCAGATATCTTAATAGCATGTAGTGTACATTTTACTTATTGTTTTAATGTTTTAATTTGAACTTGGTAATTAAACCTGAATGTCACAAAAATTTTCAAAAATGTTAAATGTACCAGTGAGACTGTCTAAATGTATCTTTCATCAGCAATGACTAAAGGGTATTTTGGCATCTGCATCTTTACCTTACTACTTTTTTCCCTGTACCTCATAAAAGGCTAGCTCCGGCTTTTCCAGTTAACTATAAGTAAACCGATTTTACCAGCTACTAAAATGTTCACCAAAAACCCTGTTAAGCTACAGCATTGGCACACTACACATTACACAATGATCTACCTGCAACGCACCTGTTCAGCCATCTCAGCTTCTTTCTCTAAGCGTTCCTTTTCAGCCACTCGATGTTCCTCGGCTGACTCTATCATGTGTGTCAGTTTCTCTTGCACGGCTGAGATGATTGTAAACACCATTACAATGCCCAAATTTTCTTCACCCTGAACAACAGAAGCACAGATTTATGTTTTCGGTGCACACGAAATGTTTTGTTCCTCATCTCAGATAACTGCAGAATACACACACGCGACGTTGCCGCCTGCACATGTAATAAACTGATTATCAGGAAACCATGCCAATCTTTGTTGCCGACGGTATATGAGTGTCTACATTCATTTTTACACATTTGTCTTCGAAAATGAAGCAAAAATATCTAGTCAAACCAACAATGAAAACAAATTTTAGCATAAAATTGCATTTCAAGGTCATTTAAGGTCAAGCATTTTACGGTTGCTCGAAAGCCGATAAAACATTCACTACCCTGCATACTAATACTGGCTTCCAGTCTGAAGGTTGCGAACATACGGCGGCCAAAATGACAAAAAATTGCTGGTTCTGACCATCACCACCCCACTATTGTTTAAGGCCCCCTCCCCATGTAACTGCCGTGAATATCCACAGAAAGCTTAAACCATCTGAAAGTAGAGTCTCTGCACTACATTTTTGCCACTGGTAGCATGTGTCTATCAAATTTTCACGGTGATCTCCGAAAGACATATCATTTGTGCATTAGTGTGTAGTACAGCTATTTAAGGTCATCCATGCTCAGCGATATAAATGGCAATTGAAAGGGCATATCTGACTTCCTATATATGATTAACAGTAACCTTAGCTCTATCTTGCACTGTTTCTGAGATACGGTGACTTGTTGGTTGAAAATCGCAAATATTCTCTAATCCTCTCTAATGTCGTGCACTCAGCCAGGATGATCCCTTTCAAATTTCTGAAAAAGCATTACAAACCCTAAAACTACAGTCCTTCAGAGATAAGAGTAAAAAGTAGTCGATTAACTTGCACCATTGTGATACAATCGAAGACAGATCAGATAAATGGATGAACAGACAGACGCCTCAACTATAGCTAAAGACACACTATATGCTCTCACGAAAAAAAGAAAAGAAACATAACTGTTGACCTTACCAGCTGTGTCATAAATGATAAAATGCCATCGACAGATTCATCACCTAAATTTTCCGAACTTGTAATTTCCATGACTGGCAGTTCATCTGGATATCGATCAGTGTACGTAAACTGAATGATGCAAGATGCTAAAAATCAGCAAACACATCCAAGCAACAAATACACAGTGTTTCATAAAAAAGACCCCTATTTGTTTTTTCATAATTCACTCAAATGATGATCAATTTACACAAAATTTTATCAGTTGTAGCTGAAAAAATACTAATTCAAAATATTGCAACAAAATATGGCAGTTGATTAAATATTCCTTGCTAGTTGTGATGTAATGCTAACATCATAATGTGTCACGGGTACAAACTTGATAGTCTCAACTGGTGCTGTCTATCACTACCCTGCTCCGATGGTAAAAAATGTGGTTCACTGATGACAAATTTTTAAAGTTTTACAGTTGCAGCCACAAAAACGTGCAAAGCAATCACATTTACATGTCTGTTGGGATAGTTGAACTTTCACATGTTCAAGCAAAACAGTAGACTAGCACACCGAGCTTGCAAACTGGCTGCATTTTTGGATCGCAAGGCACCTGATTTCATGTCCCCATGGTAGTGATACACGGTTCAACACCGTGCAATGTTAGTAATGATATGGGTGACCACACACCATTAGCTTGTACTCCATCTTGGCATTTAATCATCACATTCAACATCTAAGCCAAATCCTATGCAATACCTCCGGCCTCGATGGGTACAGATGATAAGCATAAATGACGGTTACAGCCACCACTAGGTTAGGAATGGTAAGCTGGCATAACATTACATTCTATTACCAACTTACCATGACTGCTGGCACACTAGCCTGGTCAGGTACAATATGGCTGTTAGTGGTACTGGCAAAAGGTCCGACTTGCATCAAATGCTTGATAAACAGGGTTTAACTTTCATCATCCCAAAGGTGATGGAAAGTAGGTAAGATATCATGTAATGTACTACGGTCTACAGTAAAATGCTTTCTTCTTCATTTTTTGTGCAAATGCCAACAGTGCACCACCAACAGCAGAGTGAATAAATAAGTAACCCAACATGTAAAGATTCAGCAAGTCTTTAAAAATTACGTTAGGTTCTATGGCTTTGTCTTAAATTTTACATTCACAAAAAATACAAAATGGACTGGCTGTATGATTTAACAATGCTAATTTTCTAAACATAAAAGATAATAAAACACACATATGGGTATACCACTAGTGGGAATGCATCTCAAAAATAAAACAATACCATAACTATGGAAAAAGTATACCATTTTCGATGTTTTCCTTTAGGCACTGAGATTTAACTTCTAACTGGAAGCAACATCGCGGTTCAGTTGATATTACTACAATAACAAAATGCAACATAACAACACAGGCCAAACTAAACATTCATATGCAACTTATCATACATCATCTTATAAGTCTTGTAATTAAGCAATCTGTAAATACAATAATTGACAACAATGTAAACTCATGATGGAATGACAATGTCAGTGCCAGATAAAGATTTGGTAATGTTGCAACAGTGCAAAAAATACTATACTGGTATTTTAATAAAATTTATGTAAAAAGCTTTCAAGGTCATCCAAGGTCAATGACATGCGAAAGGGCTTGTGTGACTTCCTCTATTAGTAATTAATATCTACCTTCGCCCTATCTCTCGCCACTATTGAGATATGGCCAGTTTTCAGTTGAAAAATGCACATTTTACTTGCCTTCTCAACTCAACCCCAAATTTGAAAATGACTGTCTACATGGCAATCTGTATAAGGCTGGCAGCAACTGTGGTAAAAGAATCAAGTAAGGCTTCAATAACATGCAAATTTTTCACTATACCAAACTGTAAATTAAGTACTAATTGTGATTTCCTCATATACACGTTTCCGTACATCAATTTTCACAGCACATATGGGCCAAAAGTGAATAGATGCTTCTGAGAAAATTTACGGAAAATAAGTAGTCGATTATGGCTATCTGCTCTGAATTTTCATGGCAGATATGATTTTCGTACTGTCAGTGGCGAAAGTGCATACATTAGACCAGTGATTTTCAACTGGGGTTCCGCAGAACCCAAGGGTTTCGTGAGCATCTTCCAAGGGTTCCGCGGCTGCTCAGTAAAAAATAAGAACAACCTAACGTGCGAAGTCACTTCAAACCAGGCCATAGAAGAACTAGACATGAAATTTTTAGCTCAATATTAACGCGTCTAGCCACAAACGTTTGCGCAGTGTTGAATACTTTTCTTATTGTTAACCTTGCAGCATATTTGCATTGTACACTATAACGTATTAGTGTTATTTTTCACTGATTGTTTAATTTCAATTCTTGAAACATTCTGCTTAAAAGAAACAAAAAGCCTCATGCATGCAGCAGCGCAGCTCGCTGGGGGATCCAGATCCCTGTGTGGCCCAAGGGCGTCCATCCATGTACGTAAAACGCGAAAGATCCAATGATGATTTTTTTCGGTTTGCGGAAGAAGGGAGCTTATGTTTAAATACAATAACGTACCCTTATACACAGATGAAATAAAATTGTTAAATATTATCTAATACGGTGAAATTAAACAATTTTTGCGTGCAATAATTCTAGCGGTAGATTGGCGATCTTGCTGTTAGCACTGGAAAATTGCTAGAGGTAGATCAGGTAGATACATTATTGGGAAGATGGTAGAATTTATATGCCTAGAAGACGGAGAAGGTCTACAAACCATGCCACGATACTGTCACGTATTTAAATCAGGCTTATTCAGTATTATATCAGAGTCCATCTCGAGTCAAAGCTGTTTTTTGTAACACGGACTTAGAACTATAGTGCTTTTGAATAAATTTTATTTAATGCTTGGTAATTGATAACATTTCAGTTCTAACCACAGTCTTAGCAATGCAGTAAAGAAGAAATGTGGCTGCATTCTTAAATTAACAACGAGATAAATGTAATTAGGTAAATGGCGATCTACCGCTAGTAATTTTCTGCTCTCTAGTGCGAAATCGCCGATCTACTGCTAGCTTGACCTTTTGCCTGCTGCTTTATAATCAGCTTATGGGAGCTTTGCCTCTTTATCCCTACAGGTTTTCTGCCTATTGACTCCGTTTCGGACATAGGCCCAGGGCCCAGACACCCTAAAACTTCCACTTCGCCTACGCCGATAGACTCATGAATCATTGCGTGGGGTTCCGTAAGTAATCGCCATCCTTTCGTAGGGTTCCGCGGCAGCAAAAGGTTGAAAAACACTGCATTAGACGAAAAGCGCTTCTGCCTCTAATATTACCACAACCTGTGACTTTATTCACCTTGCAACTCGTTACAATATATGGACTCAAGTGCTTCGATTTCATTCTTCTGCTCTTCTTCGTAATCCATAACAACACGCCTCCTACGTTGTTTACAAAATGCATATATCGCAGGTATGATGCATTAAGTGCCGGTGTTGTGAGGAAAGATGTATCAATAAAAAATTATCTGCAGAAGTACGTCGTACTCACTCAGTCACTCACCAGTTACTTTTCAGTGTTTACGGTGTTTCATCACATGTGCATACCGATTATGCTGCGCTAGGCTTTCCATCGACTTTTTTTCGTCTGTACTCTGTAACTGTAAGTAACTCTCTGTCTTTGCCTACTTAAACTTGATGTTGTACTTAAATAAACAAAATTAGATGCCCTTGCGCGGTGCCCACGTTCGTAAATTTGTCTAAACTAAAAAAAACTATAATCCAACAGAAAACCATAATAAATCTGTGCTGTTTCGGTTACATTTCCCTGGCCATATACAGAGGTGTCGCCCGCAAACTTCGCGGGAAGATGCTTCGAATCCAGTCTTTTATAAAACGTTTAATAAAAATGCACAAATTAATTTACTAGACACTAATTAAGTAAAACAAGTTAAGATTGACTTTCGTAATATTGAATTGCATAATATCGAAATTTCGCAAATCAAAATCGCTTTTACCGGTAATTAAACTTGTGATATTGACACTTCACTAATTGTTTGGTCCAATGCGGTAATTAGTTGAGTCCAACAGTGCGTCTGGAAAGTGTAAACACGATTCTTAAACTGTACTTTGTATAAGTTTTTTTTTGCTGTAATTGAGGAGTAAAATAGTGTGCACATGATATATTAATTTTGCTTTAAGATGGAAGACGTACAAGCATCAGAAGAGGTTAATTACAGCAGTACACAGTGTTATGACCGCGATGGATCTCACACTGGGCATGGGGCGAAGCTTGCTAGGCGGGCGACAGTTATACAGTAGCATATTCTTACTGCAGACAGACAGCAAGCGTTGCTGAAGGTCTTCCTGGCAGAAGATACGAGTAAGATAAATCCAAAACGGAGTTTGGCTACTTTCACTGACGGTCACGGAGACTAGCAGGGTGTCTCACAAACCCAGGCAAAGAAGATGTCCAAAATTGATGTCAACTGCCCTCACCAATGATTACCTAAACTGCTCTTGTTATCTTGGCCACTGCACTCACCATAAAGACGGCTGTATAGCCGTCGCCAGCCTTTGCATGCTTCGCCAGCCCTGCATGCATAGTTTAGCATTGCTATCTCACATATGAGTGACATGACATTTCTAATATTAATTCTTGTGAAGGAGTGTCAACTGTCTTCGCTTTTTAGGAAATTGGGAAGCATATATCTTGGCATTCACTCAACCTACGTTTGTCCTTAGCCAAAGAGCTATGGCTGTTACGCACATCAAATTCTATGCATTTGTACATGGCATTGAGGGCTAGCCAATCCATGGGTAAAATTTTTGGGTGAATCTGACAAAGGGATTTTTTGGGGGATGAGCAGAAAATTTTTTTTGACTTTTTTTATCCCCTTGTTAGGGGAGTTGGGGCACTGAGTTTTTTTTCTAGTGGGCCTCGAGGGGGACGTGTTTCAGCAAAATTTTAACCTGTTCAGTACATTGGGGATGAGGAGAGAAATGTTAAGTAAATTTGCTAATTTTGGGAGTCAATTTTGGTGCACGTCAAATGTTGGAACCTATGGGGTGGATCAACCTGTTTCATGCACCAAGTTATTGAAGAATAGCCCTCATTTGTAATGTGGGGGTTAGATCTTGATTTCCACTTCTGGTTTCTGGCTCCGTGCCAAAAAAACTGAAATTTGCTTTACCACCGAATGTCCGATATATCACAGTTATTTTTGTGCAGAATGCACATTTTTTCATCACATGGAAGGCCTCGCTGGAGGTTACGCAACGTGCCATGTTGATCCCGGTTTTCGCTTTTGTTTTTGTTCAGACATTGATGCCCCCAGATTTTTTAGGTTGGCATTAAATCCCTCTTTTTCAACTCCCATCACGCTGAGTGCTTGAAGTCGTCGTTTTGTATAGTGAGAGCACGTCATGCCAGCTGTATATATTTTTTGATGTGTTACTTTTCTTACAGTCACTAGTTATATTTCACTTTGTGTTGTAGGTGAATTTTGTTGTGGAGGAAGTCAGCAGTATCATAAAAGAGGTAGGAGTTTTACCCTGAGTTTGACTAGTTGACATTAACAGTTATTTGTCAGTGTCATCTTTACTGAGGAGGTTACATTTCTGTACTAGTGGGTATGTATGTCTGTCAGTCTGCCTCACTGTCGATCTGTGTGTGCAAAATCTCACAAACATCGCTGGATAATAACACTGCATGTCATAACAGTTGTAAATCTTTATACACTGAGCTCATAATTAGAGTAATAATACACTGTTATTATAGTGCTGCTGCTGCTGCTTTCAAGCTTTGTTTTTATTTTCCAGCCATTTTTTCTGTAGACTGTAGTTAAACTTTTGAGTTATTGGTACAATTCTTTTTGTCGATCATATGCCTTTCCATTTACTTGTCCAACACTGTGTGAAGGCTCATAAGCTTTATACAAATACTGAGTGTAATGATGTGTTTGTGTTGACTGTGCTTGTGGTATTGCAGTCAATAGAAGGTGCAATTGGCGGCAGTGCCTATCAAGCGCAGAAAGTGAACAACTGGACCTCAGATGTGGTTGAGTTGTGCCTTGGTCAGCTGACAAAACTGGGCAAACCATTCAAATACATTGGTATTTAGCTGTTTCTGTGTATTTTTTAAATATTTTTTAATATTGAACACATTGTATTACAACTAGTTCTCATGCTTTCTGTGATGTTGGTGAGTTATGTGTTGGCCAGCTGTGTTGTCTTTGTTTTATATATTTTTATGACTTATTTTTAATTTGGAACAAAATTTTCTGCAAGCAGTTATATTGTTTTGTATAATTTTTCGATGAGGAATCATTTTAAAGTTATTTTTAGGAGAAAGTTATAGTTAAATTTATTAAACTATATGCAAATATTGTTGACTCCTATATGCTTTGACTGCACAGTTTCATGTTTATGCTGTGTTTGTGTTGTCTTGTGTAGTAACATGCGTTATAATGCAGAAAAATGGAGCTGGCTTGCACACAGCTAGTTCATGTTTCTGGAACAGCAACACTGATGGTAACTAGCTCTGATTATTTACAGTGAAATTGCATTATTGTTTTGTCCTCCAGGCTATAATATGACCAAATGTTATTGACGTGCTTTTAGAAGCACTTTTTTGTGTTTGTCTTTCTAATTGGCTATTACAAAGACGGATATACTGCAAGATGGCATTCAGGGCAAACTTAGCCCAGCTATGCTTCTGTTGGTAGGCATAATGAGTACATTGGCAATTGTTAAGGCTAGTGCTAACGAAATCATTGGCAAGTTTTGCGTAATATTAAGTTCTTTCACCAGGACTGCTGGCATTCGTCTGTGTATATATCGGATTGTACATGGTCGTGTTTTAGGCAGCTGCACCGTCCGATGGGAGAATAAAACAATGTACTGCATCGTCAGTGTGTTTGGTCTCGCTTTCTGATAGACTGCAGTTGCTGCTTGTTGTCAGTCCGTAATGTTGTCTATACATAATGAGACCTGTCTATACATTCTGTCTGTGTTCTCTATTCTCTCTGTGAACAGCTTGTGGTGCAGTTTATGATCCAGCCGTCAACATGGCTTTCAGTGTGGCTTGTTGATCACTCATTGGTGCATGCCCTTTGTGAGTCGTAAACCACATAGCATGGTATTCATCGGTTCAAATTGCTGTTGTCGTCAATAGTGAAAAGACAGCCGACATAATGTTATATTGTATATTTTACGGAGCTCAGACTTCCATTGGTCTATTCTGAATGCAGTTGGATTCATGTACCACTTAAAACAAGCATGAGAACCAAGCAAAACAATAATAATTTCGAAGGCATTTATCATATTTTGGTGTTTTTTCTGGGGGTGCCATGGGTCAGGTTATAACTCGTTGCAGTCCTTGAGGTTTCATAGTGCACCACTGTTGCAGACGTAGCAGTACTGATTTCTGATATTGATGGATATTATCTGATAGATTTTTTTGCTATTTATGGACTTAGGTGTGACTGCAGTTGCTTTCATTGTAATTGGATTGTCATTTTTTCATGTTAGTAAGTTTCAGTGTTTTGCATAATTGGATAGATACCTCTGGGCTTTGTTGCCACTGTTTTTTTCACATTTTTACAGTTTTGTGCACAGTTTGTTACACTTGGCACAGTTACACCAATAAGACTTGTTATGCGTAAGGAACATTATACGTTTTGCATTGCACTGTATGTATATTATCACCGCTGAAGCTTTTGAAAGTGCATCTTAGCCATCACAATTCTGTCCATTCGTCTGTTCGTCCATCACACGGGTGGATCAGTCAAAAACGGTGCAAGCTAAGATCACCAAATTTTCACCGTCGGCTGCCTGGAAGATCTAGTTTCAGGATCTGTAAAGCTTTTTTTATAAATTCGAAAGGAGTCACCCCAGTGAAGGCGCTTAATGAGAGGGGGTGGGGAAAATTTGTGATTTTAAGCCATTCCGGCTGAGCAAGATGGTTCAGCCATCTGGCGCCCTCTGGCGAGTGTAAAAGAAACATCGTTGCTAGGATGGGTGAGGTTAGATTTTGTTTGCACCGGGTTTTAAAACATGCACTGCTGTTGCGCGTTCCCTTTTGTATTAGCTAGGCTTTTCTTGTTTCATGGTAATGTATGATTGTCTAAGTATTGATACTGTATTATTTAGCGTATCTATTCATTCATGCGATTATTAAATTCTTTCAATCATAATGTCGCATTTTTACCCCGGACACATTTTGTGTTCTTGTCACTTTGGTAACTTGTAAGTTTGATTTTGTCATAACTTACCTTACCTTTCCTTACCTTCGGGATGTCCAGCACTGAGACCGTATCAGCTTGTCCTAATGCACAGCTTGTCATAACTTCTGGCGATTGGATTCTTTTCAGTTACACACTGTTTAATGTTTAATAATGGCTACAACATGATAATTATGATAATGCTGCTTTATGCTGAACATTCCAGTGTGGCAGTAGCTAGCCGTGCTGCATTTTGCAGTCTTGCTGTAAAGTGTCTTTATTCCATGCTTGCTGCATGTTGTCTTCAGTCTCAATAACCAACGGGTGCAGTCAAGCATGGATAAACTAATGATAAAACTGTTGGCTTTACGACTTACCGTCGATGACCGTGAAATAGGTGTGTATCTCCAATATTCCACTCCAGACCATGCTTTAACATACATATAGTCGTGTTTGTCCAGTGACGTGAATTGGTTGCGTCTGTGAAACGCTGCTGCTGCTGATTGTGACCTGCTGAAGCTTGTAACGTTGTTTATGCTGACTGAAATGAAAACTGTCTCATGTGTAGCATTTGCTGTTGTGTAAATTATGTAGATATGTGCCTCTCATACATTTGCAGTTGCATGACTTTTGTTGTTAGTGACATTATGTACAGTGCTTAAAGTGGGAAGGTATGGGCCACTATGGCATACTGGTACTTCCTTGGCCACTTCGAAAGCATACTGCAGCATCTTTTCTAAGACTGTTACAAAATAAAATGCTTTGTGCACAATATTACGCTGACAGCCAACACTCTGGCAGTTTCAGTGCTGGTACTTATTTTTTTCACTTCAAGCTCTGATTATCTATTTTAACTTTCTGTTGTTATTATTTGATGAAATTCTCATTTAGCACAAATTGTTGCACACTATAGTCATTTGGTACTTTTGATATTTGTAAAACTCGCCAGTCTTTCGGAGTTATATGGACCCAATTGGACGGGGGTTGCATTGAACAGTGACATTATTGCTAAAGCCGGGTTTAACTTCTTGAAATTTTTGTATGCCACGGAAATCATTGTGGATAGATAATAATAACTCAATTACATGAATTCAGAGTTACTGCTATGTACCTGTGTCTGTATAATGGCATGTGCATTGTAAAGTGTGGGAAATTGCTTGCAATCTATTAGCTGACTTATTTCACTTTGTATATTACGTCTTACAAAAAATGTTTGTAACAACAGTACTGTGTATCAGCGACATCAAGAGCCACCGCGAGACCCAGGGACAACATTATTGTGGGGCCCATCTGGGGAGAAAATTTTTGAATTTTGCTTTTTGATATGGCACATTCTGGCGTATATTTTTGAGTGATGATGGGCTTCCCAAACGTTGCAAGGCCTGGGGTAACTTACCTCCTCTGCTCCCCCTCTCAACGTGCCTGCTGTTTATTCACTGTGGTTAACAGCATATCTGTTGCTGTTTTATCTGCTGATGGTCAGAGCTGGGATTGTATAGCACAAGTTTATGATAATGGGAAATTACAATATTCAGTCACATGCTCTTTTAAGAGTGAATATTATCCATAGTCGATCTAATTATTTGGTTAGATATTTGGGGCCAAATTTTCGAAACTTCTTAGGAAGATCTTTTTAAGACTTTGTTTTCAAAGAAAGTATGCGGATTTTTGAAACTTCTTTGGAAACTTCTTAGGAAGAATTTATGCAAATATATAGGAAAGATTTTGAACTTTGGTAGGAAAGCACTAACCTTGTCCTACACGGAGAAAGCTGTGTAATAACACAGCTTTCTCCGTGTAGGACAAGGTTAGTGAAATTTGCCAAAAAAAACACATTGACACTTAGCTTAGACGTCATATGTGACGTCATAGGTTATTTGCGTAACACTGCGGTAAAATCAACAATGAGTAAGTAAAGGAAATTGACGTTTGGTTAACTTAAAAACGAAGCGGTGAGTAAAATGCATTTTCTGTGGACGTGCTAAGATAAGAAGTTTTCCTAAGAAGTTTTGATTACGTCACGTGGTCGGTATAAGTGCATCTGATTGGTTGAACTAGTTTAGGAAGATAAGAAAAGATAAAGTTCTTTGGAAACGCAAAGAAAGCCGTCGAAAATTTGGATAAGAAAACTTCTTTGGAATTCCTAAATCATCTAACATAGGAAGATCTTTGGAAAATGTCTTAGGAAAGTTTCGAAAATTTGGCCCTTGGTTTTTTACTTATGTGTAAACTTTATTTAAGGTGCTGTCAGTTAAAACTAGTGCGGGTGCACGTGTTTATGTGTTTTGGTAGTCTATTGCTGATATAATCAATCAGTCTTTTTAAATACTGTGTTTTGTGCAGTTGTACCTTGTTGTTTATAAATATTAGTCAGCATTCTTTATAAGACATAAATGCATTTTTTCTGTGAAGTTTTGTAAGTGGAGTTTATAACTAATCTGATTTCACTTTGAACTGACGTTTTTATCATACTTGCTTTATGTACAGGGTGCAGCCAAAAAAGTGGACCCCTAAAGTTTTTCGCCATTTTCTCAGCAACCGGTTGGAATTTTAATTTGAAATTTTTACATATTTATGTACTAAAACCTTTTACATCTAACTGCCAAGTGAAATGTGATTCTGTTGAAAAGTGACGAAGTTATAGACTTTTTATCATGACCACCTACCGATTTTTCTGCATTCAAAAATGTTCCGGCTACAACACCAATTTAATAACATCATTGAAACAACACAGTTAAATAGTGATCAGATGCCAGAATTCCATTGTCACTGTGAATGTTCGAAGTGTTCACCGTTAGCTCCAAGCTACAACACCAGCCTCCAGTCGCCTTATTTGAGAAATCTTTAACAGCCTTGTCGATCAGTCCCTGTGGCAGGTTGCCCCAGATAACCTGAAGCGCTTCATTGAGTTCGGCGCTTGTTTTCGGCTTTGATTTAAGCTTGCGGTAAGCCTACAATATTGCACCCCATACGTGATAGTCCACTGGGTTTATATTCGGCGAATTTGGAGGACATTGGTCTTTTGTGATGATGTTTGGACAGCTGGCCCGCGGCCAGTTCTGTGCGCTGCGCGGCGTTGCGCGCTGTGTGTGCTGACGCGCCGTCATGCTGGAAGATGAATCTGGTTGGCAGCCGGCGATTGTTTTAAAGGAACGATAATTTAGTGATAATTTCTAAACAATATAAGTGACTGTTTATCAAACGTCACTGTGACGTCATCGGCAGTAATGTGTAACCAGTTTTTGAAAATTAGTTAGCATTTTTAGCTTGAACATTTTTAATGCTGAAAAATCGGTATGCGGTCATGTTAAAAAGTCTATGAACTTTGTCTCTCTTTAACAGAATCACATTTTACTTGGCAATTAGATGTAGAAGGTTTATTTAAATAAAACTGTAAAATTTCATATTAAAATCTTATAAAAACGTTTGCTGAGAAAGTAGCGAAAAACTTTAGGGGTCCACTTTTTTTGCCGCACCCTGTATATGTGCAAATTGATTTACTAGATAATTTTCTCTCTCCAGCTGGTGTATTAAGCTGCTTGTCAGTATCGAATGTGTCTGTTAAATGTTTCCTTCGGTGCTTTGCTGCTGTCTGTCATGAAAGGAAGGCCTGTCTATTAACTGTTAACTCTAGTTAAAAACATGTTGCAGCAATACCACATATATGCTGCGGCAATATACAAAGCGATTATTCCTGATTGCAGAAAAAGTAAGCCGGTTGAATAAACCTGAAAGCAAAGCAGTAGCAATAGTAGCAGCAATGTGTTTATTATTAGTAGCATGGATGTGTCTACTGATAAACTTGAAGTTAGTGTGCCATATAGGCTTAAACAATAATATTGTGTTGGAGGAAGGAAAGTTGTGAAGGAAGGGAAAAGTTTTGATGCTAGGACAATCCTTTTCAGAGCTGTGACATTACTGCTGTGACGTTTGAAGCGGCACCAGGTGCATTAAGAATGTCACTTTAGCAATACCTATCCAAAAGGTTCCTTGGATGCTTGGCGTGCGCTGAGCGTAGAAAAGGGCCAGTTAAGCAGAAAAACGGGAGAGACTGATACCCGTTGGCTTGCCTAAACCTTGACAGTTAACAGATAGGTCTGGGCGCCGGCGTGTGTCGTACAATAGACAGAGAGATAACATTGAAGCCCGTTGCGAGTCTGCTGCATGGCAATAAAACTCGCACAATTGTGTAATTAACCTGGCGTATGATGAAGGCCGTAAACAGACTCATTCGATGCTTCTCCAGTCTAGACTGAGTCAGCTGATGCCTCCTATAGCATTCACTCTGACCTAAGTCACTGAGAGAGTAGGAAGGGAAGGCGCCTGCGATGGCACGGTCCACTGGTCGGCGGCGCCTTGCAGCTATTTTTGATGAGATGTGCGCGTCAGCTGCACGGACAGTAGCAGCAGCAGTAGCCATGGCAACGCATACTCATCACTCGCTGTCCATCCGTCGGTCACCATCCCACCATGCTCTACCGCACGTGAACCATGCCCCCATGCAGACTAAAACAGTCGAAAAACATCAGTAGGCCTAAGTCCGTCGAACGCGTGCGTTCTGTCGGCTGCGTGCATGTGCGCAAACTTCTTACAGCTTTGCAGTCCGGTGATTGAGCAATGAGCATGTTAGCTGTATGAGTCTGTGTCTGGTTCTCGGTTGGACGACTCGGCTAGCTGCATTCATTGTGAAAGTGCAACTCGTAATGGGATTGTGATTTTTAAGCCAGCACAGTGAATCATAATATGCCGGGTACGCTGAATATTACTCACGAAGACAGGGGTCTTTCTCTCTTTCCTGGGAATTCTGGGTAAAGTTTTTAAAAAAACTAATGAAATTAAGGCTTACCACAACAATTTAATGATCCTATTTTTAGACAAATTTATAATATTTACCTAGAACGAAAAGTAAACAAACTTACAATCACAGATGTCTGCGCCTCTGCGGCGCATCGGCCTTTTTGACCCACTGGAAAATGTTCTGGTGCCGCCCTAGTTCGTGGCCACAGATGAGATTCATCAATATGCTCTGGATCATCCGCTTATTATCCCACATGACACTTGATGGAGCATTTATGGCCGCTTAGCAGAAGCAGGTGTCTGAAGTGTGGGCTACCTATTGCCGGTAGCGTCGAATTTAGAAAGCGCAGTATACCTCCAAGTCCATTAGTTACTTATCACTGGTGGTCATGTTTCTGTCGATGCGATGTTTGCGGCGCACATAGTTCTCAGCGTGCCGGACGATTGTTTCGCCCGACTCTTGCAGCAGACTACGGCGTTAACACCTGTCCGTCCAGTTCTTACAACAAAGCGTCTGTATGAGTTTGTGATATGCGTTGAAATACACCGTAAAGCATAACTTGGTTTACGGCATTAACGTCATAAACAGTAGGCTATTATAAAGCTTCGTGAACAGTTAGGAGACCGAGTTGACAAACCGATTCGCTATTGGCCTAGACGAAAATTTAGGCCTAGAGAACCTAATAAAACATCGGCAGTACAACAATATGATAATGGGAGTCTCTAATAGGCATTATATGCCATGTTTACGTCATAAAAGCTTACGATTTACAACTAGTTGACTATACAAAGACATCGTAACGGCGGCTATTTATAACTGAATTACGGTAGCACAGCAGGAATGCAGGGCATATATCAACGCCGAATGCTCCAGAGTAACGGAGTGAGTTGAGATAACGCCGAGAAATCGAGAACCTGTGTGTATACTCGATTAGACGGCACAAAAGAACCTGACCGACTGAGAGAAACTGCAGCTGCTGTAACAAGACGATATATAAGCCTAGCCCTAACGGCAGACACGATACGGCTTTCCCTGCCATTTCAAAATATGCTCAGCTGACAGCTTGTGTTGAAAATTATAGGCCTAGTATAGTGCATATTGCGTTTAGCACTTTAGCTTTATTATGTAACGTGTTACATCTGACTTTTGTTTTTCCCGATTGTGCTTAACACTTTGCACAGCAAGTTATACGTGTCACAGAGCACAGCTTTTCTAGCTGGCATGATGAGTTGGAATCTTTTTGCTGATAGACTTGTGTTCTTCAGCCGCAAGGTTAGACGAGACAGACAGACCACGGACTGACAGACAGAGTGCAATGTGTGATGCATAAGCTTGAGTAGTCTACTCCGTAAATAAAACTGCATTGACATCACATAAAACCGCTATGTCAATTAAATCCAGAGGCGCTAATAATTTTCGCGGCAATAACTGCCCATCTTGGTATACAAAATAAGAAGCATCGTTCTGTCGGTTATGGCGGATTGCCGCAGATCGAGTGCACGTAGAAAATGATGCTCACATCTGGATGATATAGTTAGTCGTGTCGTTATCAGTGAAGTGGTAGAAGACTAGAAACCTAGAAGTGCCCCAAGGCCCCCGACTCGCTCGTTGCTGTAACAAGCCGATACGATGGAACGGAGAACTCCGGTTATTCTGGTAGTCGTCAGCAGATGAAGCGTGGTACGAGCGAGTTAGTGACCGAACCGGCCAGGTGCAGCTAATTGACCCGCCCCGGGCAGGTTTTTGCGCGTCGGTTTGCCAGACGGACACTTGTTGCATCCGTACGTAAAGCCGTGCTGCCCAGCGTTTCTCGGTTACATGCCCGGCCGGGACTATCCTTCCACTCTATAGCGCATGCTTCAAGCTGGCGCCGCGTTGGAGGCTGCCGCCGCTGCAGCTGCAGCTGCTGCAGACAACGAAAATACGCGCCAGCAGCAGCTAAGCAGCAGCAATCTCTCTCCGTGCGATGACGTCACTTGGAGCGAACGCGCAGTGCAGTCGCTGCATCTCGGCTTGTAGTCGCTCAGTGAACCGCGTGAGGAGCAAAAAGTGTGCGTGTCTTACAGAGCAGCGGCGGTTACTTTTCGTCGACTGACTCACGGTGGAGGAAGATTGCAGAAACACGCATAGTGTACGGCTGGGATGATGTCGCTGGACGACGGGGAAAATGGCGACGACGTTCAGACGAACTTCATCGAGGAACTGTACGACAAGTTCCTCGAATGTCGGCTCTGCTCGCGAACCTACCGCCAGCCGAAGATGCTCGTCTGTCAGCACACGTTCTGCGCCGACTGCTTGGAGACGCACTATGAGATGGACGAGCAGGACCGACCGTACAGGTTTCTGCTGTCACACAACCGCGACCTGTCGTGCCCGTGCTGCCGCTGCCGAACGCCCATTCCAACCGGCGGCATCTCGCGACTCCCCGACAACTTTCTGGTCGCCAAGCTGACCGACGTCATCCGGCGTCGAGGTCCGCCAGCTGCCGCTGCCAAGTCCGGTGGAAGTTGTTGCGAGATCTGCCGGCCCGCCAGCATCGTCTGGGACGAAGATCGAAGTAGCGTCGTCGAGGAAGACTCGAGGAGGCAGGGACAGCAGGCTGCGGCCACGGTGAAGTGTGTAGACTGCGACAAGCTGCTGTGCGCCGACTGCGCTCAACTTCATCGCGAGACCAAAGTGACAGCGTCGCACGCTCTCTTCACTATCAGTCACACCAGGGATGTCCAATGTAAGATTCATCGCAATGAGACTCTCCGGTACGTATGTCGTGTGGTGTGGTCTGAATTCCTTTTACCAAAATTTGTCATAGCTCTAATTATTGTGCAGTATATTAATTAATTCATTTATTTTTTACTCGACCGTACTTAAATAACGGCCAAGTTTTTGGCATGGTTGTCGTCTGTCCATCCGTCCGTCCGTCTGTAACGGATGTATTGTGGCTAAGCGTTAGGTCGCAGGGGAAAACTTTTTACACCAATAATTAGGTGGGGATGTGTCTCAAACTCGGACGTGCAATATACCAGCGATCTAGTGCAGGGGAAGGAGCATTTTCAGATTCGGAGCTGAATGAATGAAGAGTAAAAAAATCAATGGAAAACTGGTCATATCGCGGAAACGGTGAGAGATGAGGCCTAGGTTGCTATTGATCACTAATAAGAAATCGCATACGCACTTTCAGATGAAATAAAAATCATGGACCTTGGATGACCTTAAAGGTCACTGACAAGCAGTACGGTCGGCTATCCTAGCGACAGCTTAGCTTCTTGTTATATTTAGTATTTATAGCTCATTATAACGAATCACTAGAAATCAGTGTGCATTTTGTCTGACGCACGCTTGTGTTAGAACTGCATTCACGTTCACATAGACACAAGTTCGAGTAGACCCATACGAGTCCGAGTCTGAAGAAAATTGGCAAAAATTGATAGTCTGATAACGTTATTCAGTTTTCAAAGAGGAAAGTGTCACTTAGCTATACAGACAGTCGACGCAAACCGGACACAAAACGTAATATGAGAACGTGAGTTTACGACTATTTTGTGTATGCTTACTCATGTTGCATAATGTCTAACACTCGATTTTTCCGATCAGTTTTTAATCATCACCCAATCAGTGAACGTCATTAAAGGAAAGTAGGGAGGGCGTCTGCAATTTGCATGTGGCAGGTGTATAGGCCTAATTCATGGTCTACGAGACAAGAGTGCAATTGCAATCAAAGGGCGAAGTTTACCAGTAGTTGAACTTCAGTTTTGTTATGCGCATGCTTAATTTCTGTTAAAATCGCAGAACCTAAAAAACCAACAACTAAATATGTCTCGGATTACCTTGTTCATAAGCTATGTCTTAAGGCGTGCGTGCACGGTATCAATATGTTTTCGCATAAGCACGTTAATTGCGCGTTGTATCTTACTCTAAAAAAATCCTTGCAACAAAATAGTCCACGAAGTTGATCATGGTAAATGGTAATAATGTGCTGCTATAGGTTCTACTGCGAACCGTGCGAACATTGCGTCTGCGTTCTGTGCGCGCTGCACGAGCACAAAGAGCACGAAGTTTCGTCACTGGCTGCCGGTCTGGAACGTCATCGAGGCACGTTCGACGCGCTGCTGGACGACTGCAAGACGCGCGTCGACGCCGTGCGTCAACAGCTGACGCTCGTCGACGCTTTCAAGACGTCTCTGAACACCGCTGAGGACCAAGTCCGACACGCCGCCATCGACGCGATTGCCGCCGTGAGACAACGCGAGCGCGAACTGCTGGAAGGTCTGCGCGCGTTCGTCGGCGACGACGCGCTGAGGTTCCTCGAGCAACGGGACGCGCTCGGCCTTCGGCTGGAAGAACTGGACAATGTGCGAGAAACGACTGAGACGATGATCGGTCGAACGAGCGTTGAGCTGCTCATGACAAAGAAGGACGTGCAGGAGCGTCTACGCACAGCCCTCGGCCGCCAGCAGATCCAGACGCCAGACACAGTGCGTCCTGGTGGTGTCCAGTACGTCGCCGGCGCCAAACCGTTTCACGATCTCAACCGACCGACGTTCAACGTCGCCAAGCTGTTTCGTTCTGTCGCTGATGATGTTGCTGCGCCAGAAAATCACACGACCGAGAAATCGTCAGCGTCATCGTCGTCGTCGTCGGACAGTGGGACTGATAGCGAGGACTCGGACAGCGAGGACGAAGCAGGACGTCACCCTAAAACCGTTCACGTCGTCTGCGAACTGCCGCAGCTGGAACACGTCGACCTGGTGGTCAGATCGAAATCTGATGAGTCGGAAACAGACAGCAACGACGACGACGACGACAACAGTAATGATGATGATGAGAAGGAGAAAGAGGATAAAAAAGAGCCTGGTACGATTACGAAAATCTGCATCAGCGACGGCGTTGTCCGACGAATGGTCATCAAGTCGCAGTCTCTGACGGATGACACGGCGCCTCCGCCGCCTACTCGTTCGAGCGGAAGAAAGATTCCGGATTTCAGTCGTCCGCCAAAACCGGCCGCAACTTTCGTGGAACGCGGGACGGAGACTGAGCGACGGGAGACGACTGACGCTGGCACGGCAACGCCGCGAGTCGTCGTCTGCGACAAGGAGACCTACACCGGCTACGTGTGTCTCGTGCACAAGAACGTCTCGACCGAGAACCAGGGCACCGTAGAGAAAGGTACGTCGATGGTGCCTGACGTCACCGCCGTCTACCGCAGCCTGTCTAACAGCGGCGGTGGTCGGTCCTCGACCATCACGCGTGGAACGAGCACGATTAAACCAATGACGTGCGACCGCGCCTGTTCACCGATAGCAATGGCGCCACGTACGCCAAGTCATCCCGCATCTGCCGCAGCCGCCAAAGTGACACCGGGCTATCCGACGAACCAGAAACCGCTAGGGGGCACCACCGTGCAAGTGCCTCCGACTACGCAGAAGTCGCCGACGACCTCGGAAACTATTTCGATGACAACCGCTCTTCAGATTATGCCGCCAACTGCAGCAGGCAAGGTTCAGGCCGACCCAATGCAGAAAACAGCAGCTGCGGGACCGGCGAACGTAGCCCTGCGTATGCCGCAATCGACATCACCGACAATTCCCAGCATCACGCCCGCTAGGCCAGCCAACACAACAACGTCCGTGCCGACAGTTTCTCCACAGAGACAAACGGCGCCAGTCGGTACTTCAACTACGCAGGCTGCCGGGCCGCCTTCCGCCAGCAAGCAGCCGCCATTTTCCTCGAAGCTCGTGATGTCATCCAGTTCTGTGTCGACGTCATCGCCTCATTCAATAACTGCGACGGCACCCAGCCAGTCTGTGACGTCACCGCAGCAAGTCATGACGTCATCAGTTGTTGCTGTATCTACTCCTCCGCCGCAGCAGAAGCCGCCGTCAGCCTCATCGGCTGCAATGTCGTCCAGCGTGCGAATGAATGCTCCAACGATGACACCACCCGTGACGTCATTAACCAGTGTCGTCCAAGTATCCAAAGATTTCTCATTACCATCAACAGCACAAGCAGCGGCATCTCCGCCTGTTTCGCTGACCGATACTTCTCTACAATCAGTCGGCAACAATAGAAGACAGTCGGCTGTTGCGACGACACCGATCGTCAATAAACAAACAGCAGCAACAGCAGCAGGTCTAGTGACGCCATCAATAACTGCGTCAACGCCAGCTGCCGGATCGGTTTCAATGACGTCACCCGCCGCAGCTGCGCAAAAGCCGCTGACATCAGAACAGCGGCAGCCTCAGCCTGGTTCCAGCAGATCGCCACCAGCAGTAGCGGTGCTGCCACGACAATCGTCACTTGATACCACAGCACCGCCTGCTGCTGCTGCTGCACAGTTAGTATCTGCACAAATGTTAGCATCGACGACGACAGCGCAGAAACCTGTGACGTCATCGGTTTTGTCTGTGTCGCAGCAGCAGCAGCGTACCGCGGGCACCCCTGCAATGATACAGTCTCAGACACAGTCTACCGCGCTAGCCAGCGTCAATACGACCATTACGCACAATTTGACAACGTCATCACTTTCGCCGTCGAACACAACGTCATCAGTCTACGTGGTGACGTAACCTCAGTCTCAGCAGCTTCAGACGACATCAGCAACCAATACTGCAATCACCTGCAGTTCCGTGCACATTTCCGCGACTGCGCAAAAACCCGCGACGTCATCGGTTTCAGCAACAACGGCGACTGTAGCCTCGGCACAAGTCGTGACGTCCCAGGCGGCATTGTCTAGCAACCTTGTATCAAATACGGTGCCATTGCCATTGGTTTCGACAAATACGCGAAATTCGGTAACGCCAACAACGCTGTATTCGATGCAAACGTCGGCCAGTGCGCAGAAACCGGTGACGTCACTGGCTTCAGCCACGACACAGCCTCGCATGCAGACTGTGCCGCCGACGGCCACTACAACCATGATGTCGCAGGCGGCAACAACATCTAGCTTTCATATTCCAAGCGCTGCCACATCTATGTCGCCACCGGCTTCGAGTGCTGGGCGAAATTCGATGACGTCATCAACTCCAGTAGCTCCAACATCGATGACGACAGCACAAAAACCCGTGACGTCATCGGTTTCATCTACGACCACGGCACAGAGCACATCTCAGGCACCGGCTACCTCATCGAATGCCGTCATCTCAGGGCCGCAGAAACTGGTGACGTCGCAAAACGGGCAGCTGCAAACGGTGACGTCACCGACAGCAGCGACAGTTGAAACTTTAGCGGCGGCGGCACAGCAGACGGCGATGACTTCACATCATGGAGTGCTGACGTCACAGCAAGCATTGATGACGTCACAGCAGGCTGTGTTGACGTCACCAGACAGCGCGCAGACGACGTCGTCGCGGGTGGCTGCGCTGACGACGGCCTCGTCGAAGCCACACAGCGTGTTCCGCTCCATCTCGATGGATAACCTTCGAGCACCGGCGCCGGTGCTCCGGCCACCCCCACCCATCATCACGACGTCAGTGGCTGCCGTGACGCAGCGCCTCAACGGTGGAGCAGGACCAGCTGCAGTGCCTGGTAATGGCGCGTCCTCGTCGTCGTCGTCGGCCAAGAACGGCTGGAAACCGTCAAACAACAGATAGGAAGGAAGTTCAACCACACTCAGCTCCGCTCGCACGGCACTGGTACTGTTTTCGCAACTTTCGGCTGCAGTCGTGTGTCATAAAGCAAGTGACGGCGGTGTGGTCTATGCCATCTGAGCGTTTTATGTACGATACTGATACAGCACTGTCTGTAGTAGTATAAGCTCGTACTGCGTACTCGCTTACCCACTACAACAGTGTGGTATCTAGTACGAACATCATATTATGGGTACAATTACACTAATTTAGACCAGTTTCATATTGCACCAGTGACCTCTACTCGTCGAATGCTACAAAAGATATCATTACACCACCGTTCAATTCTTTCCGCAAGTACCGATCTCACTGTTATTATAGCGACCACCGAAAAAAAATTCACGCGTCATCATTACATCGTTGCCAAAAAATGTAAAATAGCTAAGTGTCGAAGTCGCGAACTTGAACATAAAGTAAGTAAGTAAGTAAGACATTCCAAAAAGAAAATGCTTGCTGCGGAAGTAAATTCAAAACAAAGTTAAATTCAAAAATAAAGTAAAATAAATTTAAATGGAATTCAATATAAAATGTCCTTCGTGAATGTTTTTTCGGTGGTCGCTATAATAACAGTAAGATCGGTACTTCAAAGTGTTTTTCTGCTACTTGCGGAAAGAATTGAACGGTGGTGTAATGATATCTTTTGTAGTACTCGACGAGTAGAGGTCACTGGTGCAATATGAAGCTGGTCTAAATTAGTGTAATTGTCGACGTGTTTCAGTCTTTCAGCGGAAGAGTAGTTGCATACATCGTTCCCTTCAGTTGTTTCGTGAAGGTGCGTTTAAAGCGACAGAAATAAAATGGAATGTACTAATTGGAACTGAACTCGCTTTAAACACGAAGTGAACTGATTTGACCACTTCTGTTTATTCGCCTCACATTCAGCTCGCTGACTTTGTGCGCCGTACAAATTTCTATTTTTTTATTATTATTTCATTTCAGTCGCTTTGAACACGCCTTGAGAAGACTTGTGTATGAAGGCCTTGTGTAAGACTGTCACGTGCATTTATGTAACCTACCACCTAGATGTGATAAACGTTAGGAGAAAACATTTTAAAACGTTAAAAAATGTTTTTGTGAGAAAAAAAATTTGCGAACGACGAATTCGAATAAGCGCGACAAGTAATGATCCTGTTTTTACTTGGCATGTTCAGTAAGTTTCAGGACAGAGCTTTTCATGTTCGTCAGTTTTCGTCGTAATACCGGTAAGAAAGTAAATCGAAATACAAATCCGTTATTATTCTACCAGTAGTCCGTTGATGTTGTGTACGATGTTTATGTATATTATGTAACTATTTTAAATTACCATTAGTTTCACATTGACGGCTGACCTTTAATCTTTCAGTGAAAATTTAAAAAAAAATATTTTACAAATTCCCAAAACGATAAAAACGTGTTTTATAAAACTCGCATTCATATTCACGTCAGTATTGCAACTATGTTTTTGTTCTGTTTGTACTGTTTGTTTGTGTTGCTGCTTTGTTTGTACATTTTGTTGCTTGTTGAGCCTTCAGTCGGCGGTAATGTGTAGTGCCTAAACGTTAATTTTAGTCGAATTATTATTGCTATAGGACTAGTAGGCTATAGTTGCGTACATACGTGAATTCATGATCTTTTATTCAGTTAGTCAGTGATGATCATACACACTCAAGAGATGACAAAGGATGTGGGCTTATTGTGTCTTAAGAAACGTCACACTTTTTATTAATCGTATCTTCGCTAAGTACAATATTTTTGGGACACAGTGTATTTATGTATGAATCGCAGAGAGCATCGCATATCGCGACCAGTTTACGCACGCACAAATAAAAAAAGAATCTATTATTGAAAACCGCAGAATAAATACTGTCACGTATATGTTTTGTTTCTCTTTTTTCCTGTTGAATTCATTGGCTTACATACAACAAACAGGCTTCTCTATCAATAATATTGATAGGCCTATAAATATTTTTGCATTATTGCTTGTCCGTCTGTCTCGTGCGGACTCGTAAAAAACAGAAGTTGGTGTAAACGTTTCCAGGCCAGGAGTAGGCCTAATTGGTGTGCATAGTGTGCCAATTTTCAGCTCATGGCGTCAAAAGTTAAAATCAACGGACGTCAAAAACTGTCCAAAATGAGGCATATTTCGCGTAAAGTTAACACGAGCGTGAACGCATACGATGTTTTGCAATGTAAAGCTGGACGGACTTTCAATTGTGACCGTGCTGACTTTTTTCTAGCTTAAAAAATTTCGATCAAACGTAATGTAAAACATTAAAACAGAGATAACTACGAGTACAACCGCTTTTTTACATTTTCGTAACTCCATTAGGTCTACTCCAACGAACATCGTCCAAAAAGTGAAGGGTCCAGTATAATGGAAACGGAAGTATTTTGTCATCGATATTTGAAATTTAAGAACTCTGGTATGAAATAATATGTTCCAACAAAGCTTTGTAGTCCTAAATATTTCGTGCATATGCAGTGAGAATCGAGTGTACGAAATTTTACTCAGAGTCGTTTAGATTTTTCATTTCTGCCGCACACTGTTTAGAGCCGAAGAGGGAAGTACTTTTTCCGGACACATTTTCAAGTACCACTGGTCAATTAAACAACTCGAGCACACTTCTGTCGAAGAATCAATCAAATAATAATCAATGAACGAATCAATCTTCAATCAGTCGACAATCGAAAGCCTGCACGGCGCCACTTCTTACAGAAGCTTGCCTGTGGTCATACTAATAAGAACCACGTCAGTGCCAGATTGCAGCCTGAGTCAAGAGTTTACCAAAGTTGTTTTCGTTAGGTCCGCGGGCGCCAAATAATGGTCATATAAGCGCTGCTAAGCGAGCGTTCACATTGAAACTCATACTCGGATTCATACTCGTGTCAGTGTGAACGTTGCCTATAACTTTCTTTTCTTAGGTGCGAGCTGGCATGTAAGTACAAATCGCAGACTGATCAGCTTCATTCTTCCACAGATAACGCCTAGGAATAGACGAGTAAATAGACTCGGCATACTGGCCACACCGACGCTGTCACGCGACTTTTTCTGCTCCAAACCGTGGAAAAAACGGACCATCTACTGGGTGTCCTGAACTGGTACAGAGCAACTCAATATTTTCCTCCTTGTTCTATTCACCGTTGAACTTGTACGACATCCAACTTCCAAGCAGTATACTCTACAGTAGCTGACGTCTACCTGACAACGAACAAGCACACCGAGGCCTATTATTCACCGTGACTAAAAACAAGGCACCAGACTTTTTTCCATATCTTTGTTAACTATTGATCGATTGTTAAAATTCTTTCACCGGTACACACCACATAAAGCATCATATACAAAAAGCCCAAATGTCGCTAGGGAGCACCGACCGTACGCGAGTGTCGGAAGGCCAGCAAATGATGTTCGTGTCATGTGAAAGGGCTTAGCGGTATGCGACTTCGATCCTATTATAGTTGTCTGTAGTAACCTATGCCCTATCTCTCATGGTTAAAACGCACATTTTTCCTATCCCTTCCATTCAACTCCAAATTTTAAAACGTTTCCCTTGCACTGTATCGCCCAAATTTTGCGTGCCTGCTATAGGTTTATGACGCAGAGCTAATATTCGCGTAAAAGTTTTCCGGCAAGACCTACCGTTTAGCCACAATACGTCCGTGACAGCCAACAGACAGACGAGTGACGACAGACAGACTATCGTACCATCGGGCAGAACTTTTTAGCTAAGCTTAACGGTCGGCGCTAAAACTAAAAGATACGAACACCGAGATAGGCCTACATCCTGTCTGCGTTCGTCTACGTCATTGCTGATTCGACTTGACTTGCTTCGTTCGTCTGAAAAATCGGTACAACTACAATGCCGTCTGAAGAAAAAAAAATCGATAGGCCTACAATTCATGTGGCAGTACTGACTTTCAAGGTCACCCAAGATTGGTGATTTTTAGCCGACCGTATAGGGCCTACTATAAGTAACGGTCGAGCTATTGGTACGGTTGTCGTCCGTCTGTCCGTCCGTCTGTAACGGACCGATATATAGCCTATCCTCGCTAACAGGTAGGTCGTATAGAGGCAATCTTTAGCACGAATAATTAGCTATGCGTCTTAAACTCGGGAATGCAAAATTTCAGCCATCTACTCCAAGGAAAACATTTTCAAATCGGGGGTTGAATGGAGGGAGTAGGAAAATGTACGTTTTTCAACAAAAAAACTAGCCATATCTCGGAAACGGTGAGATTACTAAGGTTACTATGAATCACTAATAGGTGACATACGCCGTTTCAGATGAAGTGAAAATTGTCGACCTTGAAGGTCACAGACAAGCAGTACGGTCGGCTATCCTATAGCGACAGCTGGGCTTCGTGACATCTCATCTAAAAGGGCGTATGCGATTTCCTATTAGTGATTAATAGCAACCTTGGGCGTATAGATCTCACCGTTTCTAGGATATGGCCAGTTTAATTTTTCCCTTGAAAAACTCTGGCCATTATCCCTTCCATTCAAACCCAAATTTGAAAATGTTCCCATTGCACTGTATCGCTGAAGTTTTGCAGGCGCCGAATCACCACACCAGGCTTCTATAATTTCTATTATTCGTGAAAAAATTCCCGTAGACTACGATTTACCGTTTAGCTACAATGCATCTGTTACAGACGACAGATAGACACATCGTGCTATAGACGCGCTCTACAGCATAGCTGTAGCCCGTCAAAAACTTTGCCACGATGCGGAAATCCATACTGTCATCACTACCGCGGACAGTGATGATACGACAGATTCTTTAAAATGCGGATAGGCATGCAGACTACAAAAAAATTACGCCTTTAGGCCGTGATTGACAATGAATTATTACTAAAGTGTCATTAAAAAATGCATTAACGATTGTTTACAGAAAGTTATAACAAACTGAACAGAAATGCACGTAAATGTGGAGAAATAATACAAAATATGATGACCCCGGCGTGATTTGAACACGCAACCTTCTGATCTGGAGTCAGACGCGCTACCGTTGCGCCACGGAGCCAACATATTCGTTCAATCACCTTCCATTACTAAATCTTAATATTTTTTGTACACTAGGAAACCGATAACCATCAACATGATTTCATGCACATTTCTGGACGATTTGTTTAGCTGCTTTTTTTATGTATTACGCATGACATGGGTAATCGAAGTCTTTCAACTAATAAGAAAATTATTTCTCATAGTCATTCATTAGAGGTCGCCACGATCGAGTGTATGAAGACCACAGCCACGTAGGCCAACGGCTAGACCCAGGGACGTTCATAGACCGACAGCTCTGCTTGGTAAATCCTTGCCAGTTCTATCAAAATGCTTATTCGTATATAAACATATCAGCTATTTTAAAGAAACTATTCGCTATGCTTGATGTTGGGAAATTATGATGTTCATAGAAACCATGATGCAGACCAGCTAGCTGTCAGTGTCCTCGGGCCACTCATTGGAACAATATTTGGAAACAGTTAAAGGCGAGCACTAATCTCGTCTTAGAAAACTGACTTTGAAAATACCAAAAAATACCGAACCGAATACTGATATTGACTTGAAATACTGACACCGGCCCAGCTCTAAATGTGGTTAGCAGGCGGAGTTTAGGTTCTTGGTGTGCAACGCGAGCGGCAAACGAATGTAAACATAAACATAAACAAAACATGAACAGAACCAGATATAGTATTATATATTTGCAGAATACTTTGGCTGTTGTGTGTATTAAATGGCTCTTAATAAGCTAGAGGAGTCTACCATTTGTCGGCTGTCGAGTTCACAAGTTATCACGTCAGTGGCGAGTGTGGTTAAGGAACTAGTGGAGAATGCTCTCGATGCTGGAGCCACCGCTCTGGACGTCAAACTGGTATCTTCACTGTTATGATCTGCAATTATTATAACTGTCGTAGCGTTTAAGTCACTTGTCCACAGAGTGTGCCAGTGAAAGAATTTTAAAAATCGGTCAATATTTGGCGAAGATATCGATAATGGCCATGGACAATACAAGGTGGTAAACGTTATATTATGAGTCCGGGCCGCGTATTCGCACATGCTAACCGATTTCGGCACCAGCGTGGTTATATGGTTATTTTTAGCAACGATTTAATTATTTCGACGTGTTATTTATTCTATGTAGCAGACATTTGTTTTTGTTTTTTTTCAACTGCATAGTAATTTTTTTATTTTTGACGATACTACAAATATGTGAAAATCGTGAATGCGCAACATGAAGAAGCTGCTAGAGAACAGCAAGTTTGTAAACGAAGTGCTGGCATACAAAGATATCGACAGTCCATTACAGCAATGCGCGTTCCGTGCGAAGTTGCGATCCAGTATTAGTACTAAAGAAGATGCGAAGAGCTGGATAGCAGAGTTCTCGGAAACAACTAGCACTGGATGGATCGTCTTAAAAACATTTCCGTCATTGGAAAGGTTAGCTCATATTTACGTTGTTGAGAA
>Ga0209367_1000996_pt1 | contig 32784 bp, 20 predicted proteins | sample WorMetLIZISLAND2_FD_187412 | JGI IMG/M metagenome (GOLD analysis project Ga0209367, IMG submission 187412) | Marine gutless worms symbiont microbial communities from Max Planck institute for Marine Microbiology, Germany - Olavius geniculatus... ... | reverse complement strand
TTATCTCCCTACTTTCATTCCTTATGTTTTATCATTCTTTCCCTTCGCGTTCCCGCCTCTCATACTAGTTGCGCAGTGAAAAATAACGGGAAGTTTTGATCAACACCCTTAACAAACCTTTTCTTTTATTCTTCACTAAACGCAAGCTGCGCCCATTAGGTGTAGAGATGAAAGCCCGTGTGTTCCAAACACGACGAGCAGCGACGATCGGAGAAGCTCGGTCACCGACGCGAAGACAGTCGGGTGCGGCTGACGATCAGTGATAGAGACGAGTTGCAAGAACGCAACAAATAACCATTTTCTAACAGCTACTTTCCACGTCTACCTGGGAAAACCTGCGCTCCAGTATTTAGTTAATAAAGAAGACACAGTAAGAACTTATACCTTGAACGACATCAAAGAAATGGTCCAAAGCTGCGACGTAGCTCTCCGCGTAGCGTTGAGGAAACGAGTACTTGATGACGTCACAACTAGTTCCCGAAGACGTCAGTGACGTCAGCGACGTCTGACGCTGGTTCTCGGACACCAGCATTCCCTTTGACCCGAACACCTGCAATGCGATTACCAATAATGAGTACCTGCTGCAGTAAGCTTTAGATGATAATTTTATCACCTAAGGTCAGTCAACTTTTATCAGCTAAATAACTGGAAAAATTACGAACGCATTTGTGACAAAATTATTTTGTAAAGAAGTTAAATATGCCTGTCCCAAGAAGAAATGAAATGATTAGATTTTGATGGGATCCGGGCAAATTCTTCTGTGGATTTTGTAAATTGTTTGCTATAATTCTGATAGCAGTTGTATTAACTCCTTTATATTCGTCATGTGGCATCACCGACTAGGCGGAGGCTTGGGGTTTTTGATCGCTTCCAGTTTTAAAGATTAAGCAATCGCATAAGCCTATGATATAAAAGACGAAAACGGAATTTGCGACACGGAGACCGCGGGAGCAATCTAAACTGTAGGCTAATTATTTGCGTAATTTGTTTTTAGCCGACCGTACTTAAGTAACGGTCGAGCTATTGGTACAAATTGGTAGCCGTCCGTCCATCTGTCTGTCTCTCTGTCTGTCCGTCTCTCTGTCACGGATGTATTGTGGCTAAGCTTTAAGTCGTAAAAGAACATTTTTACACAAATAATTAGCCATGTGTGCTAAACTCGGGCATGCAAAATCTCAGCCATTTAGTGCAAAGGGGACATTTTCAATTTGAGGGTTATATGAAGGGAAAGTAGGAAATTCAATGGAAAACTAATTATATCTTTGAAACGGTGAGAGTTAGGGCTAAGATTATGATTAATCACTAATAGGAATTGACATACATCCTTTGAAATAAAATGAAAATCATCGACTTAAGATGACCTTCAAGGTCACTGACAACCAGTACGATCGGCTATCCTAGCTACAGCTGGGCTTCTTGTTAAGTAAGACAAGCTTATGACCATAACCCATTTACGAAGAGATGGACGACATGCAATAGCACTACTCGCATCGCTCGGTCAACAATAAATTCGCGCACCAACATAGTGTCGAGAAGTGAATGATCGTCATATAAACTGACCTCCAGCCGTTGGTCGTAGCCGTACGCAGCGTAGCGACTGAGGTCAATGGTCGCTAGCGTTCCGTCGGCAAACTTCATCGAGATGACAACAGTATCGACGTCATTGAGTGCGTTGATGACGTCAACGTGCGCATGCGCGAGCGTGTACACTGACGTCGGGTAGGCACCGAGCACCCAGCAGATCATGTCGATGTCGTGCACAGCACAGTCGTGAAACATTCCGCCTGTAATCACCCGACAATCGCCGGCGTCACTAGAAACTCTAGCTTCTCTTATTGATTACATTTTCAAGTAATGGTGAGCAGAAAATCATTACAATGCTACACAGCCACAAAATAGGCTTAGTGCTGCTGCCATATCAACCTGCAAAATGATTTATAGGCTAATTTTCATAGCAGTGAAATATTGAAGATTCATGCAGTAGTTTTTATAGAAGCCGGATGCCCCTAATATACTATCGTCATTGTTAGCGTATATACGCGTTGCCTCTCGTGGTTTCAAGTAATGCCTCTTTGTTTAAAACTGACTTCCTTCTAGCGTTCGTGTTTGTTCGTCGTCGCACACCTTCCGTGGTTTTCGTTGGACTTTATACTGTTTCGTGCAAGTTCTAGTTCTCAGTTTCCTCTATATAGCGACTCGAACGAGTACCTGAGGTTCGACCAACACACTCTGAAGGATTGCATTCATCTTAGTACTTACTTACTTACTCATTTGCTCACTCACAAAAAAAACTGAAATAAACAACATCTGCACAAAACCAGCAAAACGATTTCCCTTAACTAACTGTAACGCTATACAGGCTGAACACAATCTGTGTGACTGTGTATGAATGAACATTCCAAACACACTGGCTGATGGACTTACCAGAGATGGCAAGATAAGCATCGGATGGCAAAGGACTGTCCCGACTGCAAGATTTCAACATGTGAAGTGCTCCTATCTCGCCAGCATGCGCCCGCTGCCGCAGCCGACTGAGACTTGGATCAAATCGCCTAAGTCATATTATAACAAGATAATGTTCATATGAACACGGAGTCTGTCCAATGCATTTCGACAGTTTACAATATATGTCCGTATAAATATAATCAGTGAGCTGTTTAGACCGGTAGAAAAAAAATCAAACAGTTTAATTTCAAATAGTACAGCAGCAATGATATTTCCATACTTCTGTAATATCTTAACTATAAACACTCAGCGTGTTCGGAGTCGAGGGGGTGGGGGTAACGCCGACCTCAAACAGAAAGCAGGTACAAGACATCAGTGCTAAGTTTCGATGTGAGGTAATTAAAAATGGCAAAGTCAAAAAATCGGAATTTTACCGCCGCCCTCTCCCCCAAAATTGGTGTGGAGGTGGGGTAAGGTGTTACCCAAACTGCAGAGAAGGAATCGACAACAGAATGTCGTGTGAAAAATTCATGAAAATCGGTCCAGTCAAACTTTAGGGGGGGGCGCTGAAAACGCGAGACTGGAAAACGCGGAATTGGAAAACCCGGCACCAAATCGCAGGGGTGGAAAACGCAAGACTGGAAAACGCAAGACTGGAAAACCCGGCACCAAATCACAGTCTCGCGTTTTCAGTCGCCCCAAACTTTAGTTGCATGACAGCGAAGTTCTAAGACTGCACTGGCCGGGCAAATTGGACTTTTCGCCATTTTGAACCGCACGCCAAATTTGACCGGAATTGGATACAAAGCTAAAACTTGGCAATTTTTTTAACTGAGCCATTGTGTATAAAAATGCGGAAAATCGGCCCGACGGCGTTGTAACTAAAGTCGCTAAGTGGCGCTAAAGTAGACATTTCGTGCCAAATCGGCCACCCTGACGAGTGGTTGGCGTCCCGAAAATGCATGGCGTAGAAGCACATTTTCTAGACATACCACATCAAAACAAATCGTCTGAACCGTAGTTATTGGTTAAACATTTTTTAGCTATTAAAGTCACATGACTGGACTTAGTTTATTCTCATGACAGACCTGTCAAAAAGAGGGTTTTTGGCTCCAGCCCCTAAATGGTGACCCTGTTTAACTCATTCATGTCTAGCGTCCCCAAAAATGGGGCACCTAGTTTGACGGCAAACTATAAAATAATTCAGGCATTAATGGGTTAAGTACAATTTTCAGTACTTTCTCATCATCCCATGTAGCGAAGTACTCATAGAAAAAGATACTTTTACTTGTAACGTAGTAAGATTTTAGAGTAACGCGACTTTTACTTTGTTAGATTTGCAGTTAAACCTATCGTTGCAAGTAACTTGGTGGAATCAACGGTGTATCTTTTACATACCACCACGATTAAAGTTAAATCAAACCTTGACAAATGGCTCAAGACTGAATAACATTGCTTAAACACATTTCGTTCTCGGCACGCACTTTGGTTCCACTCGACAATAATAATAAGTCTAGTAAACTCGTGGGTTCAGGTTCGTTCCGGTTTGTTATTCGTATTGTGGATAAAATGTTATAGCATGAGTGCAGTGCAATTATGAGCACTTATTTTACTGCAGACACTATAAAACGGTGTTATAGCTCTTGATGGAAGCCCATTCTAGAGCTATGAAGCGTCACCTGCCGTATGGGATCACACAGGGTTAACTGCCACCACACAGGTGAACGCGCCCCACTTTAACCCCAGCCAGATAGGTCGGTACTCGATTTACCCATTCCGGAGGGATGGAAGGCTGAGTTGACCTAAGCGGCTGGTTACATACCAAGATGGTTCATTTGCCCGCAGACAGTCACCCATCCAAGTACTAACACGGCCCGGCATAGAGTAACATCGTTGATCGAATGAAGCGCGTTACCGCTACGCCACGACACCAACTATAGTGAGAGAGAAAAGGAAAAAGTGGGTCAGCAGTGAACAAACCTGTTGAAAGAGCAGAACAGTGGTTTGTTGACCTTCTCGGCTTGCTCGTAGCAAGCTACGATTCCACGCTCTTCCTGACTTACTGGTTTCTCACAGAACACCGCTTTACCTGTAATGAATATACATCATTCACATTCGCAGTGCATGTGCGTTAAAACAAAGTTATAGCAGTCGAAAAATTGGCACGTTTTGACCACCTCACACTATATGCTATACAGCCATTGCAACCAAGTGCAAATACAGTATATTAAACAATAAGAAACACAAGTCACAATTTCTGTAAACACTAAGAAACTTTTACACTCGCACAATTTAAAAACAGAAGGTTATAGAATCGCATAACAAAAAAAATAAAATTTCAATAGCATTGCTTAAATACATTCAATTATAACAGAATCTATAGGTGTATAAGTAATGAATGTGACGATGCAAAAACTGTCGTCGTGTAGGCCTATGGATTTTCACACGTTTTAAATAACCAGGCCTAAATAAAAATAGACAAAACATGAAGTACTGGGAGACTGTAGATAGGTCCAGTAACATCAATCACCCCCTTCCGTAAACAGGAAAAAGGTAATATTGCCTAGAATCGTATTTTACTTCAAGACAAGACGAATTAATTGATCAGAATTAAACAATCGAGCGTTGCTATATGCTACATTTCATACACTGCGCGAGATACAGCAGTCTGGTAATCGTATATAAACATGATAGGAGTATAAACGTTGTGCACACAACCAATTCGACTCTTCTTGCAGTACACCGTACATAACAATACAGTCTATTCGGTCAGTCGGTGCTGTAAATCATTTAGCACGCTCGTATGTGGGCGATAAAATGAAACAAAGCAAACTGAAGCAACTGGAGATGGTCGTCATCGACTCCGTTTACTGTTAATCACAGGGCAAAACATGGCGCAACGAACTTGCAGAGAACTCGTCGTGTATTTTATTGCGGGGATTCGTACGCGCAACAATAAAACTGCAATAAAACTAGGATTTGTTTTTACTCTATTTTAGTGTAGTTTTTATTGCACGTGTGTGCATGGGGCGGATTGCTGCGATAAAACAAAATTACACTGAGACCGTCTTCACTTCTGATGGAGAAATTCCTCGCACTATGTCGGCACTGGGCAAATCAGGCATCGTGTAACGTGTTACTAAATTGCAATTAATAAATATATATTATACCATATCGTAAGAAGTGCTATGTTGGGCCCAGGGTTTCAGTCTCCAGGCCGTCCAGGGTAAGCCATATTTTTATTACGTAAGCAAGAAGTAACAACATAAAATACAATGTAGCCTACGCAGTCGTAACCCCACCGCTCTGGAGTGCTGCTAGTACAATTGCCTCGTGTTCAAACGTTGGAGTACAGACGACCACTGCATCCACTCTGTGCAGGAATAATAACATACACAGAATAATGTCAGAAATTCAGCAGTGAATGTTAAAATGGAAAATGATGTTACCGATGTTACCGCCAATCTGCGGTTTTGAAATAAACCTAGCTGACGGTGCTAACTGCTGCTAAACATAAGATATCGTATTAGTGGAAACAACACAATCAGACGCATGCACGCATGTCATAACAGAAGGCATATAACATTATAAAAAGTTTAGCAGCTGTTATGCACTTGCAAGCAAAACGATTTTAAATTTGATGGTCAGTGTTTGTATGTGGTCATTACGGTAGGCCTACAGCACTGCGATTAGAGTTCACCTGATTCAGAATTCAATCAGCGAATGTATACAGGGTGTAACAGAAAAAAACATGGCACAGAACAGTCTCGAATCAAGCCAAAAAAGCCCTGTTTATAGCGAACGAAGAACGAACGAAGAACGAACAAAATAAAACTTAGTTCTGTCGCTTTCCATACGCTCCTTTAGGCAGACAGTTAGAGACCGATAAACGAACTGCTACCGTCTTTATTCACCATTATCATCTATTCCGGGGTTAACCTGTCCGGTAACCTTCTCATTACATCACATCACATATTCGTTTAATAGCAGAATTTGACATACATACATGTAATTCGTAGGATTTTTAATTATAACAAATGGGAATCTGTTAAGAGTGTTTTATTTCATATAAATCGTCTTAATATTACACATTTAATTATGCTGCGAAAAATTAATTTTTATCGTCGTCTGCATATGTCAAGAAATTGTATTTTTCACAATGTTTTTATGTCGTTTCTGTCATATTGCTGCGATAGTATGTGTTGCACGGTTTTTATTAACAAGTCGTCTGTCATGAAACTGGTAACTGATCATTTTGAGTGCTATGTTAATTCGTAGGCTGTTTTTATGATGGACGATTTTATGAGATATAGGCGGTGCTTTTTTTATCTGTACATATCTGTCTTTTCTTGCTGTCTGTTTCTGTCTTTATGACAAATAAACGTGTTCAATGCTCATAATGCAAACTATGGGCCAAAAAGTTAAAAGAAAGTTAGGCCTAATTATGTTACCGATAGACGAACAGTAAAAACCTGTGGTCGTTAAAGACTTGGCTGGTGTCGTCGACACTCTCAACTACAGTCGTGTGATCTGTCAGGTGATATTTCTGCACGATGTCTCTGGCTTTGTCCAAGTCTCGCTCGACCACGTAGCGGATCACAGTCCGTGGATTGGACCGCAAATTCGTCAGGTGTATCATTCCAGCACGACCGATGCCAAACAACGCTACTCCAATCCTCTCCGACATGACTGCTGGTCTGACTGCCTCTTCAGTACGAACGAGACTGTATTGAACTCAGTTGGTCTACTGTATAAAGCCGGTAAGTTCACTAGAACAAAAGATAAACAGATAGGCCTATTCGATACTTTGCGATACGACTAGGAGCCAGAGCATAATTTTTTTGCAGGATGTGCAAAGAACACACACTCATAGGCCAGAGTTGCAGCCTCTAAGGTAGGTCTATGCCCTTTAGGCTCCCTTTGTTTACATGTGGATGACCAAGAACTCTCGCTATAGTGGCCTACTTTGACAGCAGGGCTAAACGTTGACCTCGTTCACGTAAAATTATTTTAGGCTTATAAGCCCACTGCTATATGTCACAAAGTGAAAGTGAAAGCGAGTCGTTGTCTTCTATGTACAAATTGTTTTTGATTTAAATAATACTGCATTTTTATGCATCCGGTTAATACCTGGACAGTCTCTAAATGTCGATATTTTATTACGGGTGTTTTTGGCCCAGGGTTCGAGGTCAGTAAATTGCTGCTGATGGACTGTGGCCGGAGCGTGACCTATAGGCCTAGTGCCCGTATGATGTATGTTTTCGTCGCACCGGCGCCTTCCAGGAACAACATCATGTTGTGACACCGTGTCGAGCACAGACGATCCTCTGCATTCCTTCGTTTTTAAGCGCGACAGCATGTAAATTGTGTAATGCTTCACGCGTTTTAGCTATTGTCTAGGCGTCCGCGACGTCTGTCTGCCCGTCACAACCTGCAGCCCTATCAAAACAGTGCACGCAAAGATCACGAAATTTTCACCGTGGGCTGCCACAAAGACTCTAGACAACATAGGTACCTGACAGAGATCGTCTTCAATGTCGAAGTGTCATGTAATGATGCGATGCGTAAACTTACGCCTCTCATGCTGTTCGAGCTTATTTATGGGCTTCTGGTAGGCATTTGTCGTGTCCAAATATGGCTGTAGGCCTAAACGTCCACTACGTCAACACTCTGGCTGAAAAAAGGCTACACGTACGGCGTCATGCTGCAAATATGTCGTCATTGCTTGCCCTACGCGTGAGACCAAACATCGCATGTGACAAAAACAAAGCGGGGTGCAGCTGTCAATCAACACGAATTTGGCAGCATCATCGCACGCGTAAACATAATGCAAAACTACGTAACAATGACGTCGTTCAATGAAAGTAATAAATTATGCGAGTTTACGGCGCATATATCAAATGCGAATTGATACGAAATGGCTGGATATAGACCAAGACAACCTGCTAATAGAAACTGCTATGGGCTGTGCGCGTCTCGTCAGCATTAGCCCAAATTAAGCTTACTTGTTTTTGTAGACGGGTTGTAGGCCCTATACTCAACTTGCTGTAGATTCGCTGTAGATACGTTGTATGCCTACTAGGCCTACAGCATGCTGTAGGCCTACAACAAAAGGCTACACATCCGCTCGATGTTTAGGTAATTAAGTGGAACTTACGTTACATACGGTACTCTACGTATGTGTAAGATTACCACTGATAGCTGGTCGTGTAGTAAAATGAAATACATTTTGCCAGTCAGTCTTATAAGTAACACCGGTATAGGCCTATAGGCTACCAGGTACTAGGCCAAGCGTTCATTGTAGGCCACACGTGCACGGCTTGGCAGCCCGGTCCGGCCTATAGCTAGTCCATTGTCATAGGCCTAGGCCTACATCACAGGGCTATGGGCCTTACAAAACACGTGCTTTTTAGCGTGCATTCAGAGCTCGACATTTTCAAACGGAGTACCCGCGTTCGCCCTACATCTATTTTGACGCGCGACAGCAGATATGCTAAACGCGTTTCAGCTATCGTAGCCTACAGGCGTCTGTCTGTCTGTCCGCCCGTCACACTGCTGTATCGTGTTAAAACGACGCAAAAAAGATCGTGAAATCTTTACTATGGGCTGCCATTAAAACTGGTTTTCTATGATAAAATTTCATGCCGCTTGATGAGATTCCTCTCGAACGAAGGCGTCAAGTAGGGGCCGGTGTCCCCTAAAAGTCACATTTTTTCGTATGATAGCATTTTTATTGAATTTTATGTAGGCTACGATTTTTTTGCCACATATTCAGTATATATATAGATAGTCGAAAATAACGAAAAACCGCCGGGAGACTGGCACACTGATTAGGCTACTCCTGCCATGCCAGCGACAGCATACAGGCTGGTCTAGTAGCCTACATGTTACAAAAACTTAAGTAAGTTATGCATAGTAGAAAACAAGAACAAGATGTACAGTACAAAAGTGTGATTATCATTTACAAATCAGCATTGGTAAGCACGAATTTCATTTTTGTGTGACACACGTAATTATAACATTGAAAATAATCAACAGGGATAATCAGCTACGCCTATATCTAGGCCCAATATTTCACCAAAACGAAATATATACATCTTTATTCACCATGAGCGGTAGCAAACAAATACAGAATAAAAGAAAAAAACTTAACTAATTACCGTTTATGCAGTTCATATATAGTTGAACAGTTCGTACTTTCACCCAGAACATAATAAGCTCACCGACAGCGACACGCATCGACAACAACAAACAAAGTTTTATGACAAACCCTTTTACGCGCGAAAACAGCTACTGCTTTCAGCGCGTCTTAGCCATCGCAATTCTGTCTGTCTGTCTGTCCGTCTGTCACACGGGTGGATCAGTCAAAAACGGTGCAAGATAGGATCACCAAATCTTTACCGTCGGCTGCCTGGAAGACTCTAGTTTCAGGAACCGTAAAGCTTTTCCATAAATTCGAAGGGGGTCACCCCGAACGAGGGCGCTAAATGAGAGGGGCTGGGCAAAATTTGCGATTTTTGGCCAAGGAAACGTATCTTATGGTAAATCTATCACAAAGTAGGTCAATCTAAACGTTGAAACGAATACTAACTTTCAGCAGTGTTGAATTATAAATACGGCTGTATACGCAGATATATTCGACCCCTTCAGTGTCCAGTGTCTAGCGGCGATGTTGGTAAAAAGATTGGGGAGAGGTGGAAGAGCTGCAATTTTCTGATACACAATCTGCAAATTTGTGACGAGGCGAGACATGCATTGGGTGTTCAACATTTCAACTGTGTCAGTAAATTTAAAATTTCTGCCAGAATTCGGGGACTTTCAGCCAGAAATTTGGCATTGTTGGTGAGAAAAAATTCCGGCGGGCTAAAATTTGGAAATGGCACGACCGACGCTCGACCTAGCTCGTACCAGTGCCAACCCATGCACGCCGGTCATCTCTGAGCAAATTTCTACTGCGTGTTAACTGCATCGACGAGTCCGATGATAGAAGTATGTACTAACAGTTCAGTGCAACTTTTAAGCCGAAATTAGTGGGATGGCGATTCTCACCCTTCTTTTTCTTCCTTCCTCTTCCCCTATCCCATCCGCCATTTTCCCTTTCGTAACTTCTCCGTTCCGTCCCCTCCGCCTCTGAATGAGATCCTTTCCCCGCGTTTTCACCGCTGGGAAAATTCTTAAAATTCTACATAGCTACGGGTGAGTTTATTTAGGTCTGTATAATGTTACCGACCAGGCTCACGACAATGATGACGGAATAGCTTTGATCACAGCCTAACTAACCAGACTACCTCTACCGGCCGTAGATTAACGAAAAACAATGGATTAGCCCATTTGGGCAAAATGCCCGGAGTGGGTGGGCGGTTTGCCCACCTAGTTTACATGTAAAATTTGTTCTGTATCAGTTTTGACCATCGTCGACAGCAGGAGACTTATCCGCAAGACCGTCGACCACAAGATCATCATCACCAACATGAGGAGGATTGAGCGATAGTTGAACGGGTAGACCGGTCCTGTACGACTGTTCACAGGCTGTAGCCACCGCAGACACGCTCAACACGTCGCACTTCGTCACCGACAACTGCGCTTTACCTGCTCACAGTACACACACGCAGATTATCAACAAGTTGCCTTTTCGTTGGTGGAACCAACAGAAAAAACCTAGATTTAAAAAAATGTTTAGGTTTTAGGCCTTTTAACGTTTTTTTTTTAGGTTTTAAAGGTTTTTTTTGCATTGGTGTCCAATGAACACCGTACACAAAAATACGACTCAGGAAAAACATGTTATACACCCTCCTATGAGTGAACGACATAATGACGTGATTGACGTCATAACTCAAAAATCATGACTAAAATAAGAATAAAAATATGTAATGAATATTACAACAAATAAAAACCTTAAAAGTCCACAATTGGACTTTGAGGTTAGTTTAAGTTTTTAAAGCCTACGTTTTTTTCTAACCGATTTTCCAACCCTGCTAAGAGACCGCGGTTCGTCTGTCGTCAAAAGATCGTCCAAACGCTTCAACGTCAGGTCGACGTCGTGCCCTTATCTGTATAAAGCCCTTATCTGTAAAAATAGGGTTAGAATTAAAGGTTAGGGTTAGGGCTTTTACAGATATGGGCCCCATAATTTTTTATAGATAACGACTATGGTCCACATGTTTCAACATGTTGATATGTGTCTCTATTCGACGACAGTCCTCCTACCGCCGCAACAGCTGGCTTGCAAACGATTTCGTTTTCCCCTCCATCAGTCCCTCACTCTTCTTTGCATCGAAAAAGAGCTGTTGGGCTACCGTCACCACCACCACCACAACAACAAGAGACTCATACGATATTAAAAGATCATACGCTTCAGTAACACGCATTTTCATTGCAGGCTCCAGTTCTGAACGAAAGTATGAGCACAAGTCAAACCATGACCAAGTAACTAAAACTGAAACGACAACTGACCACACACAGACAACTCAACGATACCTTGGACGACGTCGAAGAAATGCTGCATGGCCGCCACGTAGCTCTCAGCATAGCGCTCGCAGAACGAGTCCTTGATGACGTCACAAACAGTTCCCGATGACGTCAATGACGTCAACGACGTCTGACGCTGGTTCTCGGACACCAACATTCCCTTTGAGCCGAACACCTACAATGCGAATACCTTGAACATTACGTGCAATAACTCACATGCAGCGACAGAAAAAAGACTCGTTTCTCCAGTTGACGTACACACCGTATCTACTAAAAGAACCTTCAACTCAATCTAATAATAGTTAAGAATATCTGTGCCCAGTGCTGCCATACTGTGCGGCCTTCCGCCTAACGCTACCTCAACTTTTTGACCTTTGACCTATAAACTATAAAATGACGCACTGATTACTTCTGTACTGTGAAGCGTTCGCACCAATTCGGGGTTTTCTACAGCTGTATGCTTTTCAGATAGAAGCAAATATGAGACGGGCAAACGGACGGACAGGCAATACCCGTAATGCGGCCTACAGGACGGTCGTACAAGGCACGAGGGCTCTGTCACTGGACCTGGCTTTTTCCATCAGCAAGGTCACTAGAAATCCCGCAGCCTATCAGCATTTTCCGTCTCCTACTGCTGCCAAATGCGTTGCACTTTTGGGGCCGCTTGCGCATTGCATGTAGACCCTTTCACAACGTCTATTTGCACATATTTTATTGCTATTTTAAAGCTTTGCCGGAACTTATTCTTGCGAACCTTGCCTTTTTCTCATTTCACAGCAGCTAGCAGACCTCTCGATCAGTGTGCGAGCGTGTCATGTGATTTCGCGCATGCAGTCTATTGGCTCGCGACCCTTATTACTGCTCAGCGTGACGGTGTGCCACGTCCGTACGTACGTGCGGCGTCCGGAGCTCGGCATTTTCAGATGGATATATCTCAGCAACCGAGCATTGGATCCACTTCCGGGTTGCTTCGAGGGCAGGGTAATAAGAATAGGCGGATTCATTGGTCACGTGACCGATGACGTCACGTGACTCCAAAGATCAAGGTCGTGACCCCAATATCTTTGAGGCCTCGTATCTCCATAACCGTGCAAGACAGACGTGCAATGTCCACCAATAGGAAACCAAGTGCCCCAGCAACTCGCCCACAACAGTTGTCCGTCTCCCTTCGTGTCCTCCATGGTCTGGACAGCACCTCAGAAAACTTCCACTCCCGCGGGTCCCCGTCTGGTACCGAGTCGTCACCGTTCATTGTCTCCGTCATTCGCCCTAGCCAACCGCGCGCGCCAACTTTTAAACGAGCCTTTTTCACTTTGCGCTAACTGTCGCCAGCCACCTCGCCTATGCGGCTTGCACGAAAAACAGTATGCCCGCAGTAGCACATTAAGAAGACCGTAAGTTATCATCATAATCAACACAACAGACCTCAAGTCGTTGGTCGTAGCCGTAGGCAGCGTAGCGACTGAGGTCGATGGTCGCTAGCGTTCCGTCGGCAAACTTCATCGAGATGACGACAGTATCGACGTCACCGAGTGCGCTGATGACGTCAACGTGCGCATGCGCGAGCGCGTAAACTGACGTCGGGTAGGCACCGAGCACCCAGCAGATCATGTCGATGTCATGAATCACGCTGTCATGAAATACACCACCTGTAATCAATCACCAACACTGTGGCCATTCAAAAGTGAAAAAGTCATTTTGCTTTGCTGGACAGTCGTTCACCAATCAGTCGCCAGGGGCCGGCTGGTTTGAGCGGTGTCCCCACCATTCACGTTCATTCATCCCAGTTTAGACTTTGTTATGACAGCAATTATTAGCTTCGCTTATTTGAACTAAACAAGAAATTTGAGCTAATGCTCAAGAGACGCGCGAAAGCCTATAGCAGTTCCTGTTCGCAAACTGTCAGTCTATCTGCAGCCATTTCGTCGCAGTTCATTCTTCGAGTGTGCGCTGCAGCCGAAGATCGCAAAAATCAATGAAAACCACTTATTTCGATAGTTCAAGGTCCTTCAAAGTCATCGACGTTGATACGACTGAAAAGCTCGTCACTAGTGCTTGTTGTGATAGGCAGCATGTCCATGCCTATCTGCAACCGTTTTCACGAAAGACTGGCCAACAACGGTAAAATTAACGAGTTTTAGGGGGGCTCCGCTCTTTGATGCCCTTGTGCGCAGGTTTCGTTGAACTTAGAACATCGAGACTTGGACCGTCAAAATCTAAGTTCAATGCTAAAAATTTCATACTCAGCTTCTCCATGTCATCTCAATTGATTTCGGCGCAATTCGGTCTTTAAATGTGTCTCGCAGCCTGGAATCGCCAAAAAATCCATAAAAACCTTAATTTGGCGTTCAAGGTCATCCATGGTCATTACATTCGATGGCAATCGAGAGCCAATGTGCGACTTCCTATTAGTGATTAATAGTAACCTAGGCCCTATCTCGGACCGTTATTGAGATACAGCGACTTATTGGCTAAAAATCGCAAATTTTTCCTACCTCTCTGTCATTTAGCGCCCTCGTTCGGAATGACTCCTTTCGAATTTATGGAAAAGCTTTACGGGTCCTGAAACTAGAGTCTTTCAGGCAGCCGACGGTGAAGATTTGGTGATCCTAGCTTGCATCGGTTTTGACTGATCCACCCGTGTGACGGACAGACGGACGGACGGACCGTCACGGACGGACAGAATTGCGATGGCTAAGACGCGCTAAAGCACTGCTTTTGCGCGTAAAAATGGCACAGGCACACTGCCTGAAAAACGCTCACATCAATTTCATTTTTCCCCGCGTTTTTTTTGGTTTCCGAGTTGGGAACCCGCAGATAGACGGATGAACGGACGGGAAGACCCACATGCGGCCTGTTAACTGCATAACAGGAAACAATAAGAAGCCGCTATCGGTAGGGTGGGCCGACCGTACCGCCTATATCCGAAGGCCAGCGTTCGATTTTCGGTCGCGGAAAGAAATTTATTATATCCAGAGTGACTGCAGTCCTACTATACACGCTTTGACGACACTGCTATACTGAATGCTACAATCAACGCTAGGAAACGATACGGTAATTTGGTGCACATGGGTGATGGCAGCAACTATGCATTCAAAACTGCGGCCAAACCGCTGCAGAGAGAGAGACATGTTTACTACTGACAGCCATAGAAACTCGTCATCGCCGTATTCAACAGTACCATCGCCAACCACTATTACGCACCGCTTAGCCACAAAACCGCACGATTGGCATAGCAAAGTGTGTAATGACCCTTCAAGGTCATCCAAAATCGATGGTTTTCACGGCATCTGAAAGGGCTTATGCGATTTCCTATTACTGACCGATAGCAACCTTGGCTATCCTGTTTCTCAACGTTTCTGAGATGCGGCGACTTATCGGTTGAAAAAAGCATATTTTCCTCCCGCCCACCTTTGTTCAACTCCATATTTCAAAATGTTCCTCTTGCACTAGATTGCTGAAATTTTGCACGCGAAGAGCTGTCACACCGGGCATCGTGTCATAAATTTTCCGCTAAGATCTATACACTGTACCTTTTAATTACAATAATGCGTTACAGACGACAGAGACAGACGGTACATCGTAACGAAGGCTTGAACTTAACGGTTGGCCAGAAACTGGAAATACATTACACTTGCAGGGAAATAAACTACAGCCCAACAGTCTTTCACTGAAGCGAGCAGTTGGGCAGAAGACAGTATAATATGTAGGCCTACATTATTATGAGTGGAATAGACCAAATTGGACCTGAGTGAGCGATGTACCATTCGGACGGCACGGCACTATCACGACTGCAAGACTTGAGTATGTGAAGCTTTCCGACCTCGCCGGCGAGTGCGCGCTGACGCAGCCGACTTAGACTTGGATCAAACCTCCTGCAGACGTGTACGAATGATAAACGTAACGCGCTGAGTAAAAAAGCAAAGAAACAATTGTACTGCGCCTATAAACGCTTTACCAATACCAAGTTATACACTCGCCAGTCGACACAGACAGGAGCCGGTCGGTGATCTGTGAGTTCTTCTGTCCGTGAGACAGAGAAAGTAATACCCTGTTTACATGAAGAAGCTGGCTTTTACAGCTAAGAGCTGGCTGTAAGAGCGATCTTAGATGAATGTTTGCTATAGCATTCATCAAGCAGACACATCGCTTTAAGAGCGCTCTTAAAGCTAGCTCCTAGAGCCAGCTCTACATCTAGAAGCCAGCTTCCTCGTGTAAACTGGGTATAAGCAAAAAAGACATTAAAAAGAGATGAGCTTTCAGCCGAGAATTGAAAACACCGTGAGACAGGTTGAGAGCAGGTCTAGCAGTATCACAGGATAAGGACTGAGACGAGATGTACGATGCAACCTGTAACTGAAATAAGCAGTGAACAAACCTGTTGAATGAGCAAAACAGTGGTTTGTTGACCTTCTCGGCTTGCTCATAGCAAGCTCTAACTCCACGCTCATTCTGACTTATCGGCTTCTCACAGAACACCGCTTTACCTGCAACCAATGAGCATCAGCAACTTCAAACTTCTTACAATAGGCTTGGGTCACATAAAACTACACATCAATTACCCTGAGCACTTCTATTATACCGACTGCATGCTACTATAACTTGCGGCGTCGAACGGAACGGTATCCAACAGAAAGGGAAAAAAGCAGCAACGGGGGTGAAGTCAGGGCGCCCCTGCAGTGAAAAATGGAAGAAGGGATTTTGCTAAGGGTGTCTGCAAAATTGCTATCACCAGATGCGCTGTTTTAGCTCAAAATACACCACAAACCGTTTGGAGGCCCGGCTCATCTGCCCGGAGCCGGAGGAAAGAGAGAAAAATAGAGGGAACTTAAGCCTGATTTCGATTCTAGACTGGGAGGAGTAGAAGCCACTGGCTGAAGTCTGGGGAGAAATCCTGTCCGCTCGGTAGCTAAACTAGAGCATCTGGAGAGCGTCTTATACTCTTAACCTCCTTTAAAGCACGGGGTCCCCCTTTACTGCCCCATGCAGCTGCGAACGTTTTACTGCATTCTTCGCCATAAACAAACAGCTCTCAGCAATTTTAAATCATATTTCCTCCACTTGGACGGAACGGCAGCAGACATTGGTGTCCTCCACCCAAAACTTTGAGGGAAATATGCATACCTGTTCCTGACGGATTTATGTCCATGCTACCAATTTACACACTAAGTCATTTCGAAATACTAGCAGTGTAAAATAAGATGCATAAAATCGTAGTCTAAGCGCACCGCTCTGAAGTGCTGCGCGTACAATTGTCTCATGCTCGAACGTTGGAGTACAGACGACCACTGCACTGACTCTGTATACACACAAATAATATGCCCCTAGCGTTCATCGTTTTATCAACTATCAGAAAATCAGCAACGAATGCTAAAGCCTGCAGCACAACGTCCGACAATGCAGATCCCTGTGCATGCTGCGGGCTTAAATGCGGAAAATAAATAGTTTTTCAATCTGTAACACAAATTCATTCATCTCCCACATTTAATTGTAGCCTATTTGATGTATCCAGGGCCGTATTTAAGGAGGTGGTTAGCGGGTTCATCCGCCCCCCCCGAAATGCTGCATGGACGAGGAGCTTGCAGCGCTCCCACACAGCCAAATACATTGCACATCAGCGACTGAAAATGTTGCCATGAGATGTGTTTTGAAAGCCGAAAATGCGTAAATATGCGTTTCCGGGGAAAGGGTTTGCCCGTTTGTCCTCTATCCTGGGAAAACTTAGGCCTACAACATTTCCAAACCTCCTAACTGCATTTCGAATGTAAACAGGTAAAGAAAGAAAAGAGAAAGAGAAAAGAAAAGGGCGGCTGACAGAAGAGAAGAACCCCGTCGCCGCAGCAAAAACTTGGAACAGTCTGTCGTCAGAAGTGGCGTCTTCAAAGTGCTTGCGAACATTTAAGACTAAACTTAAGACTCACTAAATTGTTTTCCTTCTTTTTTCCACAGTGACTGAAGAAAGTGACTGCAGTGCCATTGGCATTTTTTCATTCCAAATTGTAATGTATTGTAACCTGTCGTCGGCGAAGACTTGACTGGTGTCGTCGACACTGAGAACAGTCGTATGATCTGTCAGGTGATATTTTTTCACGACGTCTCTGGCTTTGTCCAAGTCTCGCTCGACCACGTAGCGGACCACAACCCGTGGACTGGCTAGCATATTCATCAGGTGTAGCATTCCGATGCGACCGATGCCAAACAACGCTACGCCGATCCTTTCCGACATGACTGTAAAAGATTCTTTCTCTTAGTGCTGACGATGTTGAACTCAGGTAGCCTATGCTTCTGGTAGGCCTATACAGGTTTGCCTAAAATTTCACTAGCCTTCAACAGTGCAACAACAGACAAACAATAATGTGGTGGGCACAGCCTACAGTGAGAAACTGAAGATGCAACGGAAGAATTAACATTTTTATCAATAGGCCTATAGCACGAAACCATGCACGAAACTAATAAGCTAGGCTAGAATAGTGCTCCCAGCTTCCAATCCAATTATACAGTAGCCCATATGCTAGACTTCTAGACCTGCAAGGCCTACCAGTAGGCCTAAATCGAGTAAATTCTCCCAATTCAACACAGCACTCTCAATAATTGGAACTGGAGATAGGCCTACAATTTAACTGCGGGAAACGAGTTCCCGCAGAGGATAGGAGGCTGAGTTGGGAGAAATTCAAGTCTACTAAGATGAGACTCTATATAATAGAAAAAGTTTAGGAGTAGCCTATTGGAAGTCACCATGCAATTCGTTCGAACTCTGAAGACGCGTACAGAGTGACGTAACTGAACTGAACTGACATGGAGCCTGCATACTTTTTTGCACTCACTTCGTTCGTTGCATATTTGATTGCTTAGGCCTATATATATACAGCTTTATTCGTCAAGACGCTGACAGAAAGTAAACAAAAGAAAATACAAAAAATACTCAAACAATAAACAACTTAAGTAAAAAAACAAAACTAATAATTAGCATTGCTATCAATAACCAACAGTTCTTTCATTGCCGTACGTTCTTGAATACGTTACATCAAACACAACATATTATCTGACACGATAAACTTTTCAAAAATTTACACTTTCTGTTTGCCACTGCATCGGATGGAGTTTGGCAACTGAATACCTGTTTACACATTTCAGCCACTTCTTGAGAGGCGTGGAAAAAATTTTCCTAAAGGTGCAATTGAGGGCAAAATCAACGGCATTAAGCTGAGATTTCTTTAGGGGCAAGCTTCTAAACAATAATGCAACACTGGAATGCATTTAGTTTTAGCAACTGTACAATAACATCTTCCAACGCGATACGTCCAATTTTGCCAAATACTGAATTAAACGCACGATGAAAAGACCGTTTAGCATTGTCCAAAGACCAAAGAGCAAGTAAAAATTCTGGCTGGCACTACATGGGCCTATGCACCAAGGTAGCAGGTGCTCTTCTTATCCCATTTACACGATCAAGCTGGCTCGACGAGCTGGCTATATGTTATCTGGACGAGCCAGCTCGATGTTTGTTCGATCGTGTAAACGGGGTATTACTTTTCTTGCGTCGCTTGCGTGAATTTCACACGTGCTGTAGCCTGGTATTGCAGAGAAGCCTGGACCGAGAGGGGCTAATGACTGTTAGCTAGTGACAGGCAGCGACGCTAGATCAAATTCATTCGCCAGGTGGCAGCGTAGGCACCGCGTTTATTGGCATGAAGCGTTATAACCATCGAAGCATGTGTGCTCCAAAGCCACCTAGCGACTACAGCGATACGAATTAATGTGGATATCCACAAAACGCACGTTTGTCACAGTCAGTATGGCAAATTTAATGCACTACAAAATAAACTCACCTGGAAATTAGGGCGATATGTTCTCTACGTCAAGGTTACATAAAGTGCTAACATTTTAATGTCGCATGGCATGCAACTACCACGTAAGTTACAAGGTTCTGCAAGATTTCACAACATTTTTCTTATTTTAGTGTAACAAAGGAGCTAAAATTGTACCTTGCAACGTGGCCCTATTCTCACCTGCGCTTTAAGGTATGCCGAAGTCGCCGAACTCTCTGGAACGCGAGCGGGCCAACGAAGTGCTGGAAACTGAGCTGACATCTAGCGATTACTGCCTTACAAAATAACTAATAACTGTAAGTTAAATAATCATCAGTTAGATCTGATTGACACAGAAAAACAATATTATATAGTTAGAAATGTTTTTGTAGTATAACACTGCGCTGTACATAATTCTTCGTACAAATTTGTGTGTTTGGAATCGACTGTTGTGTATGCTTAGTGCCAAAAATGAGGCATGTTGCCGTCGTTTCGTCAGTTGGGGAATTAGCTCAGATGGTAGAGCGCTCGCTTAGCATGCGAGAGGTAGCGGGATCGATGCCCGCATTCTCCATAATTTTTTATATGTTTACTTTTAATGTATTAACCTGAAGATATATATTTCTTTGTAATAGGTTTTCAGGTTTTGTGCATATTCACAGTTTTAGCCCGTTTTAGCAACTGCAGTCACACGATCGATGCAAGTTGATAACGCATTCATTTCCAGCTGTACAGCGTTTTGCCTTTTTGCGGCCTACATTTTCGGTTAAATGTTGAGAATTTATCTTCTTTATTGGCTTGCGTCGCGTCAGCTAAGCTATGCCTTATTTTTATTGCCCAGTGCAGGGACTGCGCCAGGTTTTCAGAGCCAGGTGGACTGGTTGTCGATTTACCGCCGCTACCCCTACCATCCCCCTTCATTCATCCAAAAAGCTCGGATTTGCGCAAATCTGGTAGGTCGTCCTGTTGGAGGCTAGGGGAATCCGGACCCCTGGATCCTCTCTCGCCCGCCGCCGCCCCTGGCCCAGCGTGTCGTTGGCTCGCATCATTAAACTCCTGTGCCGGTATCTCATCAACTATATAACCTAGTAACTGCGTTAGAAAGTTATGAGACCACTCTGTCGGGGGTAGAACCTAGAACCTGCGAGCAATTTTAAACTAAAAGCTACGCATTTTTCCACAATTTGAATATCGGTTCCAAAAGTTTTTAAAATCATCAATATGACTCCGCGAGTCCCGAAAAATGAGGGGCAGTATCGGCCAGTTTCCCCGTAGGGTGGTTGCGCCCAGATACGCCGTCAATGTTCGTCTTCAACCGAGAGCGTCAGCATTGCTGTGTTCAGAGAGCTACACTGTACATAGGAAGAATTACGAGAGCTCGTCGGTGGCGGTCGGTGACGCTGGCTGCCAGTCAATCAGTCAGTATGCTGAGTTCTGTTGTATGATGCTCGGCTTCAGTGGCTGGGTGCGTTGCCATGGCAGCGCGAGGTCGTGGCTGCATGGTACTTACTGGATGCGGTGGCGGTTCATCATCAGTCAGTCGAGACAGCTGACGGTGTCAGTCAAAGTCATCATACGTCGTGTCGCTTGCCCTGAGCGTGCCGCCGCAACAACTGTTCTTCAGTTACAGACCAATGCACCGCCGCCCGACGCCCGTCCGTCCGTCCGTCCGTCAGTTGGACGTCCGTCGCTATTTATTCGCATCAGCTGCTTGCTTGGTTCAGTTCTACAGTCTCGATCAGTCTCTCCTCCATCATTCAGAAGCCGCATATCTTCGGACTTATAATACAATGTTCCTCGAAACGATCGCCTAACGCCAAACGCCACATCAGTGACCACTTTTGAACATGTTTAGGCTATTCGTCAAGAAGACAGAAAATGCAGGCAGGGATGGAGAAATCATGTATGAGTCGTGCACGAAAATAACATTTTGGCCAAAAGAGTTTGGACAAAGTTCAAAATTGTACTCTTCGACTGCTGTGTAATAAATAATATAAATTGTGGGTATCGTATGAATTATTCTAACTTAGAATTCTGTGCGATAATCTTCATGTCTCAACTCAAGCGTTTACCATATCAGAAAGAAAACACACAATTAGGGCCTATCGCTTGCTTAATCAATTTTTTATCCCTGTTATACGCCAGTGATAAAGAATGGCAAGAAAAAGAAGTGGGTGCCTTATACAGCTGATACTGTGATAGAATAAATAAAGAAATCGATGGGGAAATAGAGAAGAAATCAAAGACGATGCCGCTCCCCTCCGATAAACTTTCTGCGTATACCTATGGACAAATCTCTAATTTATGGTCTGTGTATTTTACCTTGGGAGTAGGCTCCATAAATGTCATTTTAGGCAACTGTACAACTGCATATTCTATCAAGCTGCACGTAATAATCGGTAATAGGCCTATATGCAATGTTAATGTGCGTAAGCTTACAGAGCGACGTAACTCAACTGAACTGAACTAGCATGCAGATATAGTTTAGTTTTAGACGAACTGGCCAATGGGCAAGCACGGCGAGCCCATTCGTTGACGCGTACGCGCCCATATAGTAACGGAGGCTACCGACGCCGTTAGATGGTGCCTACTGTAATGCATTACTGTTTGTCCATTGTTTAGTTCGTCAAAAACTAAACCATGCCAGTTCAGTTCATTTACGTCGCTCTGTACGCGCCTTTAGTTTTTAAACAATTAGGTTTTAAGTCTTTTAGAAATAGTTAATATTAACGATTGTATTTTTATCACTGCGCTTCGATCTATGCACTTTGTGTTCTACGGGATGCATTTTCAGTGTCGTTTGAGCCTTTTGGGGCCCTTCTTATCCCTCTCATGCATGTATAGCCTACATAGGTTGTGTGTTCTGTTGATGTATAAGCTGGTTGTCATTTCTTCTTGACGAACAAAGATACATACGCCCAATATATTATTTTGCTTACGAGGTTGAGTTTGGCAGACCACGGACACAGCAGCCCGGCGGGCGCATGCGTGTGAAGTTTACAGTTCGCGGTCCAGTCGAGTGTCAACATCGTCGACGGCGTGTGACGATGTTTGCCAAACATCCCGACGCACGCTGCAGCGCGGATTCAGCGGCATCGGAGCAGAGCAACATCTCTTGCTCGGCGACGATTGTTTTGAGACGAGCAGGCGTGTAATTTGTCGACCTCGTATTGTTCATTGGTCAACAAACGCTAAACAAGAAACAAACCCTACGCTACATCATCATAGATCACTCGACTCGACTCTAACAAGCCTGTCGACACTCTCTTAGCGTACTGTTCATGGACGGACTTACTCTAGGCTATGGGTAGGCCTAGTATTAAAAGTGATATTTTTGGTTTTAAATGTTGTAGACACCGAAGTCGGTTGCAATTCGCTATAGAAATGCGGATTTTCATAAATAAAGACTATCATTAAACAGTGGCGTAGCCAGAAATTTCAATTGGGGGCCACGTCTCCCTTCCCCCTCTCCCCTTTCGCCTTTTGAGCCTTTCCTTTCTGCCCCTATCCTTTTTACTCCTCTCTTTTCTTCCCATGCCCTCCCTTTTCTCCGGCCCTTCCCTTAGAAGTAGGACCCCCTAAAATTCAGCTAGGGATCTGGGGGAGCGCTGTGAGCTCCCCAGCGGTGTCTGGACGAAGCCGCAGCCGAAGTCGAATTTGGTGCATTTTAGCTTTAAAAGATGAGGTCTGGTGGCAACAATTTTAATTATTTTCCCGAAAATAAACTGACCATGTTGGCTAATTTTGTGCAGCTTATAGGCCTACGTATGTTTATGTTTTGTCTGGAGGATTGGGGGGCTGGGCTCACTGGACCCCCTTGGCTACGCCACTGTCATTAAATGATTTGAATGGTAAATTGGTTCGGCTTCGTCGACTTCACATTTTGCGGTGCGAGCGATGGGGATGAGGATTGGGAAATTTCTCCGCTAATGGGGATGAGAATGGGGAATTTTTTATGGAGATGGGGTCAAAATGGGGACAATTTTATTGACGTGCTCCAGCTATGCTGCATAGGGCGTCTATGGCACGATGTGCATTGTTCATGTCGTCTGTCGTCTGTCTGTCCGTCCGTCTTTACTGTTTTCACCACCGTACATAGATTGTCTCGGTCTACAGCTAGATTTTCATTACATTTAGATTTTAGGTCTATTTCAAAATTATTAATTAAGCCTTCCTGGCTGGAACAAATCAATAATCACATTACATGAAAGCGGTCAGACAATATTGGCTTATTCTCGATTAAATGCGCTTCTTGTACTAACGCCAGACTGCAGAACGGACGCTCAGCATTTTAAAGCCTAAATTGAGTATATTTAAAATTTTTGACGCGCTAAAGCCATGCTGTAAATTGTAAGCCTTGTAAGGCGCCTTTGGCATCGTTGTCGTCTGTCTGTCTGTCGTCGGTCATCTGTCACGGATGTATTGTGGCTAAGCGTTAAATCTTAGAAAAATTTTTTTTGCACAAATAATTAGTTAGGCTGTGTGTCTTAAACCTAAGCGTGTAAAATTTTAGCGATGTAGTGCAAGGGAAACATTTTCAAAATTCGGGTTGAATGGAGGGTGTTAGAAAAAAAATGTGCGTTTTCAACAGAAAACTGGCCACATCTCGGAAACGGTGAGAGCTATATAGGGCTATAAGGTTGCTGTTGATTATAACAGTAAATTTCATGCGCTTTTTCAGATGAAATGAAAATCATCGACCTTGGATGACCTTAAAAGTCAGTACTGCAACAGAAACTGTATAGGCTGTAGCAAGCCTTTCCTAGCGACAGCTGGGCTTTCTTGTTTTAACTATGAGCGTAACCTTAATTACTTCGGCCTGGCCGTTTGACTTAGGCCCTACTCGATTTCTATAGACTCGCCCGCTCGGCCTTATCCCGACAGGGCCCGCGGCTACCCGGTGTTCAAACCTGAGTTAGCCCACCCCATTTTCCATTTAATTTGTATCATGATAGACATCGCAATATTGTGTGACATGCATGTCAACCACTCTTCAGATTGTTGCGTTACAGATCGTGGGATTCGTGGCTGTGGTATAAGCGTAGGCCTACGGAACAGAAGCGCGCCGAGCATCAACAACGTGCGCCCGTTCTGGCAGCAGCAGCAGCAGCTAGTCAGCTACTGGTTGCTATGGCAGCGCGCACCTGCTGATGGACAGAAATAGCCACGCCCACACTCGACCATCATTGGCTCTCGCTCTCTTCCTGCGCTACGTGGATGAAAATACTTTTTCAGTTCGACAGTTGTCACACTCGCATTTTTGATGGTTTTTGGAATTTTTACCATTTGATGATTATCTGAAACATTTATCATTAGGCTTACAATACATGACGTTGTTACTGAATGAATACTGAGGTCGAAAGAATTCTATACGATCAACCATTTCCGGTGTTTTTACGTTAATTTGTGTGACTGTATCTCATTCATGGTTATATGCTGCAGTAGTTGGCGTTTGCCATGGATGATGGCATGCGTTGTAGAATTATGGAATTGTTTTGAAACAGCATGTACTTACTATGTGAAATTATATACTACGAGAACGCGATGCCTGCCTGTCTGCAGTTCTAGTTATGCCAGCGACACATCTTTAGCTTCGTTCGCGGCACGGACGCCGGACCGGAAGTGGTTGGAAACGGTTGCTTGGGTGCTTCATTAAGCGTGTCGTGTAGGACTGTAGGAGGCGGGCGGCATGCAGACTGCACGTCCGTTTGACCCTAGGAGTAAGGTCGGGCGGACCGGGAAGGCGTTGAAGGGCGAGTTGACCCCGCAATGAGACGGGTCGACCTGCCGGCGTCGGTGCATCTGTCGACGGGCGTCAACGCCGACGTGACGGTGCCCCATTATAGGACCCCCCCCAGAAAAGTCTCCCCCGGTCGACAATTTATCGGCAAAAATCCGCCCCGCCTGGCGGCCGCCCGACCCGCACAAATTTTTGCCGGTAAATTGTCGGCCAGGAGAGTAGAATTTTCTGGGAGGATCTTTTTATTGGGCCGGCGATATTTTAATAAAGGGGAGACATATCAATTCCGTGATTATCTCTCCCCGGGCAGACTTTTCATGGGGGAGACATTTTAATGCGGCATTGGCCGGGGTCCGTCTGTCTGTCGGCGGCTCGTGCTACGTTCGTCTGTCCGTCGGTTTCTCCGTCCGTCCGACACTTGGGTGTTCAGTTACCGCCGGTCCATTAGCGCTGATACAGTGCTGCAGGCGTAGCGGGTACATCACAGACTCCGCCGCGACTGCAGCATCAACAGCCGCCGCATCGGTTTTCAAACGATCCGTGCACTGTTGCCGTCTAATGCTGCCTTGTGCGAAGTAGCCAAACGCAAAAATATATTGTACGTTTATGCGGCTTGGTTCTCGTCACATACGTCGCCAGTAGGCCCTAAGTTCTAATGCTGTCTGCTCTTGACTGTTAGTTTACTGCTCACTTCTAGTCATCTGTTGGCCGCAAGAGTTAACCGATGAAACACGCATTGTGACATTTACTCGTCTGTCCTCCCCGCGTCCAGTGCACGAATCGTCCCACAGTCGCCGCATCTTGCACCGACGTGAACACGGTAAAGAGATCATTGGCCGCTGCCGTTTTGACTGACGCACGCTGAACATCTAACGATGAACGGACGCAGTGGCACTTGACTGTCGCCGTCTTATGGTGTGGCTGAACACAATGTTGACCAAGAAGGCCTTTATTTTAGTAACTACTTTATAGGAGTCTCTGATATGGGCCCTAGCCAAGTGCTGGCACAACTTTTGCTGGATCTCGTCAATAGGCTACTTGTGATCAAACGAGACTTTACTTCCGATCCGTACTAGAAAATAGAGGCATGATTTTAAATGATGGGAATAACAATTACACCTCCGGAAAGATCAAAACATCAAACGCACGATCAAACTGTATTATAAAAAATCTCCTTGGGGTGCGTGAAAGTATATTGCCGCGGCTTCTATCGCGTTCAGAACTTGACAACTTGCTTTATGGCAACTTTTGCTAAATGCAGACTCATTTAAAATAATATGTCTGTCGCTCTGACTTTTTCCGGGCATTTCGTCAGGGTTCAGTGGCGTATCCAAGGGGTGGGGGCGGCCCTGGGGGCGGCCCCCTATTGACAGGATGCATCTTAAAACATGTGAAAATTTTGCACGAAAATGCATTGAAGCACTTTTATAACCACAGCAACGAATTAATAGGTCATAGTGATGTTAGTTCACTTAGTTAGTCTAAATATACCAAATAAAAAGTAAATTTTTATTTAGTATATTTGGTTAGTCTAGTACTATGGTCTTATGACCACACGGTTGAATTGAAATTAAATAACGTTCTTTTTATTTAGACTACAGAAACAGGTATACTGCATTTACAGCATTAGGGATTAGGCAAGAGGTTAAACAAATTATGGCCAACGTTTATTTTGCATACAATTTTCAAAAAAATTTTCAGACCCCACCCCTATCTTTCCGCCTTTTTATTCAAAATTTCTGGATCCGCCACTGTTAGGGTTCATTGTGGCGCTTACTCGTTTTCGCATTTCACGCGACTCCCGGACGAGCTAGGAGGCGCCTCCAATTTTTCGCAGAACTGGAATTTTACGCCATTCCGCTTTCGAATAATTTTCGGTTCCAATGAGCAGCTCACCTTAGAGGCGTTTCAAACACCACTAAAATGAGAAGCTGACAATAAAGCTACCTACAGTAACGTGATAGGCCCTATTAAACTTTGGTAAAGCAACCGGAGCCGTTTGCTAAGGCCTTAACGGTTAGTCCGAAGCCTTAGCGGCTGGCTTATCGGTCCGGACCGCTAAGACGTCTGTCACTGGGAGTAATTTTTGTGCCCTAAAAGCAACAACCTTTATGTGCATGATTCGTAACGACATATGATAAACTGCAATTTTCCCATGGAGTTTATTAGTATAATTAACACTATAGGCTACATAGTAAATCACATAATACACTGTAAAACTAATATTCACTCATTGATTGTCACCACAGGCACTGTGATGACTGACGAGGGCACGCGCACTCGCGCTGGCGGCTCTGCTTGCAGCAGTGTAGTTTGATTTTTTTTAAACCGCTAAGACGGCTAACTTATCGGCGTCGGCGGAGATGGCGGCGAACGGCGGCGGTTCCGGGGACTATTGGCCAGGCAAGGTTAACTACAATAACCTTAAACATTAGACCAGAATTCTCAATTTTCGGTGTCGAACCTGAGCTCGCCAGACAAAAACCAACATTTAAGACTAATAATCTACTCTAGGCCTATGCAAAAAGGAAAGTTTGCATGGCGAAAACTGCGGAAACGTTATGGGGTAGGTATAGAAGCTAACGTTCGGGCAGGGGGGAAGGATTACTATCCTATCCCTTCGTGTCGCCAGTGCGGCTATTCATGGACGGGTCCATGGGCCATTCTAAACTTGCACGTCTGTCGTGATTATAATACCGTCCACGACCCTCCACGACGCCGGGCAATGTCGACGAACGGACGACCTATACGTGTCGCAGATCTGATGACAGCATGCACTCAGTCTGTCAGTCAATCATATAAGCCTAGGCCTACACAGTGGTGTAAACAGAAATGTAAATTGGGGGCCGTGCATCCCTTCTTCTCCTTCCACTTCCCTCCCAGGCCATTTTCCCCCTTTCTTTTATTTCTTTCCTCTCCCTTTTTTGCTCTTTTTTTCTTCCTGACTCTCCCCTAGTCCCCTTAGAAGTAGGCCTAAAACCCCCTAAATTCTAGCTAAGGAATCTGGGGGAACGCTGTGAGCTCCCCCAGCGTAGTCTGGGGCGGAGCCGCAGCCGAAATCAAATTTGTTTCAATTAGGCCAATAGTCTTAAAATGTAAGATCTGGTGGCAACGATCTTGATTATTTTCTTGAATCCCTGATAATTTAAAAAATGGACTGGAGGGCGTGCATGGTCCCTCCGGGGCCGCCTTGTCTACGCCACTGGGCCTATGCCGACTGAACACGTCGACGCCAATGTAGGCCTATCATCTGCAACGGCGGAGTTTGCTGTCGTATCCCACACAGACTGTGTCTGTCTGCAGTGTAGTGTCAGGCGCCTGTCTAAAGACCTGCGTGGTCGTCGTCGTCGCGGTCGCCCGAGGCATCATCGCGCAGGCCGAAAGTGATGCAATGGAATCCTCGACCTCTTTTACTTTGCACTGTTCACCGGCGGCGTTCATCTCAGATGACGCGCAAAGGGACCTAGGGTCTGGTAAGAAATTGAAGGCGACGCCGTGATGGTTAGCGACGACGGCGCCAGCGCTCGCTATGCTCGCCGTCAGTCAATCGGTCCGTCAGGCTATCATCTCGCCTCTCGTCGTCACGTTACAGCAGTGGCGTAGCCAGAAATGCGAATTGGGAGCTTCGACCCCTTTTCCTTTCACTCCCCCTTTTAATTTTTTTTCATTTTCATCTCTTTCCTCCCTTCCTCTTTCCTCTTTCTTTTTGCCTGCCTTAAAAGTCGGACCTCTAAAATCAAGTTAGGGGATCTGGTGGGGCGCTGTGAGCTCCCCTAGCAGGGTCTGGGGCAAAGCCTCAAATTTCGTGCATTATGTATTTAAAATATAAGACCTGGTGGCAACAATTTGAATTCTTTTCCTAAGAGTCATCTGACCAAATTTAGTTTAAAGGTGTCTTTATCTGGATGATTGGATGGGTCTGGGTTCCATAGATGTAAAAACGTTTTTACGTTTTTTTTTATTTTTTTGCCGTTTTTTTTATTTAAAAAACGTGCATTGAAAATACTATCAAAAACTTTGAGAAGCACTTTTATAACCACAGCAACGAATTAATAGGTCATAGTGATGTTAGTTCACTTAGTTAGTCTAAATATACCAAATAAAAAGTAGATTTTTATTTAGTATATTTGGTTAGTCTAGTACTATGGTCTTATGACCACACGGTTGAATTGAAATTAAATAACGTTCTTTTTATTTAGACTACAGAAACAGGTATACTGCATTTACAGCATTAGGCATTAGGCAAGAGGTTAAACAAATTATGGCCAACGTTTATTATTCAACGTTTTAAACGTTTTAAAAAAATTTTTTCTGGAACTTTTTTTACATCTATGCTGGCTTCCCTGCCGCCCTTTTGTCTATGCCACTGGCGTACAGTACATCTGCGTCGCCCAACTGACATACTTCATCGACTGACTTCTTTAATACCCAAACTCTACCATCTTCGATTTCTTGTGCGGATTTCTTGCACAAAACACTCCACATCAAGTCCATAAAAGAAATCCAAAGCCGCGAACAAATACACAGAATATAATTATTCTCATGTTAAGATGTTGTACATCTGCAGCTTGTTGTACGACTTGTTGTCTCGCACAACAAGTCAAAGAAGTGGAGTTTTTGCCTGCATGCGCACTAAAAGTAAAACTATAACCGAAACAGTTTTGGCCTTTTTATTGTCAGCCTCATATTACGAATAGCCTTGCATTAAGCCTTTAAAAGTTCTGTGTTTCCGGTTTCCGTCAGTCCAAAGAAAATCTCCAGCGTCCCTGAAATTTCTATTGGACCTTCGAGAATATTAGTCAGTTTTTGTTTGCTCTTACAATTTTACTGAAAAATGCTGTTTGCATCTAGCTTGTCATATATGCTACAGTTAACTTTGCTAAATTTTTCATGGCTGGTATTTTGTGTGTCAGTTTATTTTTATGACTTGTTGCGTAAGCCCAATTTTACATGATATGTCATGATAAAAAATGAAAATAAATTACCGTCCCTTTCATCCCTACTTTTTCGCCAGCCGCAAACGGAAGCGCATATTTTTTACATCTTAGCCTATAGTGACACAGCTCGACGCAGACGAATCGCAAATCAACCATACATCCTTGTCTTTGTCACCGCAGATCAGGTCACAGGAATAGTCTAAGTTATACCCTGTTAACACGATGAAGCAAACATGAAGCAAACTTAGAGCACACGTCGTACACGTGTATTATGAATACGTTTACTTCATGTTTGGTTCATCGTGTAAACGGGGTATTAGTGATCTGCTGTGTTCTGCGGTGTTCAGGCAGGCAGACCCGCAGAGGTATGCAGCGTATTATTTTTTAAGCTTTGATTTTGCGTTTATCGCATATGCGATGTAGTTTTAGCGGAGTTTTAGTTTTACTGCACATGTGGCGCCACCTGCTGTAGATCGACATATTTTGTCCATTCTCGGCTGAACCTTGCTGAGACATTCTAAAGCGCAATCGTCCGACCGACCTATAGTTGCGTTCTCTTCTCGGCTGGTAAAACGGTTCGGACGATTTGCTCTGTCGCCATTATATACCATAGCCGCAGCACTAGCCTACTGTAAAATGCATCCCAGACGCATTTGCGTCTCTCAGGCGTTAAAAATACTGGCACATCAGCTAATTTCCATCAGACTGTTATTTATTCAGCTACTTTAAGCTATACTCTTTCAATCAGGAGTCAGGACTGCAGTAAAGATAGACTTCTTGAGTCTGTCTTAAGGAATAACTCTAATGAAAATAAGACAGCATGATAAACAGCAGGGTGTATGCATGAAGGACGAAACGGTAGAATGTAACAGTTTAGTTTACAAACTGCAGGAGAAAGTTAATTAACGTTTCTGCTTTCGCGGCTGACGCGGCCACGCCTTAGCGGCAAATATGCGTCCTCGTAGAAAGCTGCAGCACGTGCCTTTTGCACTCGGTTTCTGTGACAACGTGGGGAGTTTGAGAATGCCACAAAGAAAGACGTTATGGACAATAGCTTATAATGCCGACGAAGCAGCCGCAATATAGGAATTAAGGCTGTAGTGTACCGGTACTGGTAAGTGTAATTTACTTCTGCAGTGTAAGTCTGTGTAGGCCTGTGTGGTATCATTATTACTTTCTAGGACTAAAAAATTCCCGTGCTTTCGGTTTCCGCCCGTCCCTAGAAAAAACTCGTGTCCCTAAAATTTTTATTGGACCTTCAAAAATATTAGTGCAGTTATTACTTCGTTTTCAGTGTTTTACTGAGAGAAAAACTTTTTACATCTATAGTTTGCAATGTTGCAGTATTTTTACTTTAGTTTTGGTGGGTACTATTTAGCGTGTCGATTTGTTTTTTGTGAGTTTTTGTGTGATATTACATTAACTGTCAAGATATAAGAATAAAACTTTAAAGAAAATTACCATCCCTCGTCCCTATTTATATATATATATATATATTTATATATGAAACCGGAAAAATGCAATTTTAACTAGGCTTAATATTTGCTTTTTGTGAATAAACATGTTCGTACAACGGTGTCCATGTCTGCACAGCTGCAAGTCCAATCAGGTCATGGCCCAAACATTGAAGTTATCCCCATAACGCAACTCTAGCAGATCACTGTTTACACTGGTCAGTCTGTCCAGTCATGGAGTTCTGGATTCCATGGTCCAGTCAAGAGTGTGAAAGATGGTGTCGATGACCACGGGGACGTTGTCCGGTCTGACAGTAATAGCGACCCGTCTTTGACCCTTGCCCGCTCCCTCACTAGCCTGACCCTGCAGACCTGCTAGGTTGACCCGGAGTGCTGCTAATGACGTAATTTAATGACGTCAACTTATGCCCGTCGTGTTTACTGTTTTAATGTATCGTGCCTCACTAATGCAACTGGTTGTTCCACCTGTGCGTATACTTCGTCTTCAACATGACAGAAATTTTTTATCAGTCAGAATCAATTAAGTTACACTAACTCTGGGCTAATTATCGGGCAGATTAAAAACAAAACAAAACAATTCGACGTCTTACAGAAATGCACATAATATTATACTGTTCAAAAATCACCCCCTGCTTCATCCGATAACATAAACAGACGCTTCTGATACGTAAGGCACATTAATGTTCCACTGCATTTTTATAATTGACCATTAATAGTTTACCACACTGTAGATAACTAGCGAAATTATGCTACGAGAATTAGCAGCACCAGCGACGAGCAGGAAAAAACGTCGTTTAAGAAAAAAATGATTGCTTGAACATCGTATTTAAATAAATACAAAAAGTCAACGAATCGTATAGACACTAATGTAACGTTGTGAACTTATGCACAATATATAACACAAATTCAGA
>Ga0209367_1000995_pt1 | contig 32787 bp, 21 predicted proteins | sample WorMetLIZISLAND2_FD_187412 | JGI IMG/M metagenome (GOLD analysis project Ga0209367, IMG submission 187412) | Marine gutless worms symbiont microbial communities from Max Planck institute for Marine Microbiology, Germany - Olavius geniculatus... ... | reverse complement strand
TCGTGTAGCGTGAACACGGTTGCAGATAGGCACAGACATGCTGCTTATCATAACAAGCACTGGTGACAAGCTTTTTATTGCTGTCAACGTCGATGACCTTGAATGACCTTGAACCCTCAAAATAGGGATTTTTAATGAATTGTTCTGCGATTTTTGGCTGCGACACACATTTTAAGAGTGAAGTGCGCCGAAATGGCTGGAGATAGACCTAGACATTTTGCGCATGACATTTTTTTAGCATAGAACGTACATTTTTAAGAATCTACAAGTAGTTGTTTTGCCGTTATTGGGTCGTTTAACTTGAAAACGGGTGCAGATCGGCAGAGACATGCTGCTTATCATAACAAGCAATATAATGACAAGCTTTTTGTTGGTGTAAACATCGATGACCTTGAATGACCTTGAATTTCTGAAATAGGGGTTTTAGTGTTTTTTTTGCAATTTGTGGCTGCGGCATAGATTTCAAGAGTGAATTGCGTCAAAATGGATACAGTTAAATCAAGACAACCTGCGAATAGGAACTGCTAAGGCTGTCGCGCGTCTAATGAGCTTTTCTGAAATTTCTTGTACATCCTGCAACGCAGTAGGCTATACACATAGCCTAGACGATCCGTCTTTCTTTCCCGATCTTCCGTCCGTGCACTCTGGACTTATAACTTCAGAAAGAGAAGTTAGACAAAGTTCAAATCTGCCGAAAATATTTTGTTAACACATGAAATCGATTTCACATTATTTTCTTCACATAGGCCTAGTCGATGACAATTGAATAAAAAGTTTCATGTGCTCACAAAACGGGACAGAAGGCCCTGTAAGGCCTAGGTTTTGTTGTGCGGGGCTGAAAAATTAATTTCAAATGACCCAGGATTTTAAAATTTCGAAAAACCTAAAAAATAAAAGTCTGCTTAAATATTTAGATTTTAGTCATTAAACTGATCAACAAAAACAGGGAGAATGATGTGTTATTTTTCCAGGTGTCCGATATGCCTAGGCCTACGTCTTAGATCTTTGTGTACTAAAAGTCTAAAAACCTGACTAAAACCTAAAATAACTTTCAAAAACGCAAAATAATCTTTACAACCTTAACAAAACTTAACATAACAAGAAATTTGAGCTAATGCTCACGAGACGCGCGAAAGCCTATAGCAGTTTCTGTTCGCAAACTTGCAGCCTATCTCCAGCCATTTCGTCGCAGTTCATTCTTAGAGTGTGCGCTGCAGCCGAAGATCGCAAAAATCAATAAAAACCCTTATTTTGGAAGTTCAGGGTCTTTCAAAGTTATCGATGTTGATACGGCTGAAAAACTCGTCACTAGTGCTTGTTGTGATAAGCAGCATGCCCATGGTGATCTGCAACCATTTTCACGAAAGACTGGCCAACAACGGTAAAATAACGACTTTTAGCGCTATTTGAGGCCCTCGTACGCAGGTTGTCTTGAACCTAGAAAATCGAGACTTGGACCGTCGAAATCTACCTTCAATGCTGAAAATTTCATACGCAGCTTCTCTGTGTATATCTCAATTGATTTCGGCGCAATTCGCTCTTGAAATGTGTCTCGTAGCCCAAAATCGCCAAAAATGCATTTTAAAAACCCTATTTTGGCGTTTAAGGTCATCCAAGGTCATTGAATTCGGCGCCAATCGAGAGCCAGTGTACGACTTCTTATTAGTGATTAATAATAACCTAGGCCCTATCTTGCACCGTTATTGAGATACAGCGACTTATTGGCTAAATATCGCAAATTTTTCCTACCCCTTTCTCATTTAGCGCTTTCGTTCGGGGTGACGCCTTCCGAATTTATGGAAAAGCTTTACGGTTCTTGAAACTTAAGTCTTCCAGGCAGCCGACGGTGAAGATTTGGTGATCTTATAGCCTGCACCGTTTTTGACTGTCACCGTGTGACAGACGGACGGACGGACAGAATTGCGATGGCTAAGACGCGCTAAAGCAGTCTAGCTGCTTTCGCGCGTAACAACCTTGACACTTTTTCACAATAACCTAGTGTTTTCCAATCCTGCCGCATTGTTCGGACCTGGCCGAAATATTGCCAACAGCAAGGCCGGGTGACTGAGTCTGAGGGTCACAAGCAATGCTTGTACAACTTTAAAGTCTCTATTCACGAAATTATGTCGTTTTTTCCCATCGAGTTTATTATTGTGTTATAAATTTGTACTTGTTCATGTTCAGCACATCAGGCGGACCCCAAAGTAGTGTCATAACTTATAAAGTCATCGGATACGTGTCTTGCGTCGACGGCAGTGCACTTAACCGCAAGTTGCACACTTGGCCAGAGTGCTGCTGCTGCTGCTGCTACTGCTACTGTTAGTGACGTCACGTTTGCTCCATGCTGCTGCCGATGCACCTGCCTCCATCATTTATTTACGATCAGCGTCTCGTGTAGCGGTCGAAGGTTTATTACTCTACCGTAGCCGCGGTGTTCCCGGCAGCGTGGTCCCATTCATCCCAGTGTCTTGTCTACGCATCACAAATGACTCGCAACGCAGCAGCAGCAGCATGAGACCAGCGCCGACCGTTATCACTGAAATCAAACATGCTCCACAAAAACGCACACCGACGAACGCAATATATGCCCAGAACGTCGCACATGCAGCGCTTCCGACACGTGACTAACGCAGTGCAGTTTATCAGCTTTCGCTCTAACTAACTGCATTCGGTCTCCAGGTCATTCTCGTATGCTTTTCCGTTAACCGTGACGCACTGCATTGGCCGTACAGCTCAAGTTAAACTGAAGACCGCAAGAAGGAAACGACTCAAGAGCCGCGACTGACTGGAATGCGAAGATCGCCCTCAACTCACCACAAAAACGTCGCTCTGTACGGAACAGTCCCAGAAAATCCAGTCTCAGACTAAACCTAAGTTTCTTTCGAAACAATTTCCCAGCACTGATCACGTTGCACGGGCTCGTTTGTATGTGTATAAAAATAATCGGCGGAAAATTGCTACAGCAGCAGCAGCAGCAGGCAGAAAACACGAGGAGCTGGCTGGCAGTGAATCTGCTAGCGACCAGACAGACGTACGCATATGTGGTCAAGGACGAACGACTGCCATGGCGCTGCGCTGCGGTGCTCCATGAAATGGACGGATGAATGCCAAACTTCTGACAGTCAGTCAGCCGCTCTGCTACGCGGACTCCCAGCGCGGAGTCAGTCCGTCAGTAAGTAACTTATCACCCAGCTGCTCAGCTCAGCAGCATCAGCAGCAGTTTCATTGAGAGCATCATCCTGTCCAGACAGACAGACATCAACTGTTCTTACCACCGCTTCCACGACGTCGACTGTAACGGCGCGCGAGTGTACTCGTCATGCTGTCATCGACTGCGTGATTTGCTCTTCGCGCGCGCGCCGCAGATTATGCCGCTTCAGCACGCGTCGACGTTTACGCAGCATGTTATGATACACAGTAATTCTAGCCAGGCCACGACGCCGAGCACTGTCTATATAGGCCCAGTTAGGCGTATTAGTCTATGACGAAAAGAAGTCAAGTCAAAGAAGCACAGCCAGTGTCGTCATTTCAGTAAATTACTGGAGGAGGCTCAGTAATCACTGGAGGCTCTTGGGGTCTAAGTCTGCGTAACGTATAGTTCTCGCAGCAGTAACACTGTTTCAGTGGTACGATTTACAGGGAAAAATTAAAATCATAAATTCTTGGGGGTCCGTATACCCCTCTAGCCTCCTCCCCTTAAATGACGCCAATGAGCACAACTTAGTAGGGTCGAAAGCTTTATGACTGCGTTAAGGACATTTGTGTTTGTTAATTTTAGACCGATATCAATAATAAACATATTTATTAACTGACGGATTGATTGATTGATCGGCGGAAAGACAGATCTGCAGTCTTCACTATCATTATCACTGAATGCCAGAATGCAGCTCTAACCAGTGGCATTCCCTATACATGGTGGGCGCAGCTTGCATCCAGTGAAAAATAGGGGTAAAGTTATAATAAGATAGTAGATCAAAACTCCCCCTATTTTCATTGGGCAAACTACACCCTTAACAGAACTTCCCCCTTTTTTACTTTCCCCTATTTTTCAATCTGCACCCTTGACTAAACTTTCCCCCTATTTTTTACTTCACCCCTATTTTTCATTGAGCAAACTACACCGTTAACAAAACTTTCCCCTATTTGTTCCTCCCCTCCTTATTTTTCAATCTACACTCTTAACAAAATTTCCCTTATTTTTTACTTTCCCCTATTTCTCACTTGGCAAACTACACCCTTAACAAAACGTTCTCCCTAGAGGGGGAAAAGCTTAAAATAAAGGGGAAAATTTGAGTCAGATATTAGGGGGACCTGAGCCCAAAACTGGGGGGAGTTGTGCCCGATTTTGATTCCAGATTTGGGGGGATAGAAGCTTCAACAGGACGCTTTGCACAGATTCGCCCCATTCGGCTATTCACAGACGCCGATTTGTACATGACCGACAACGTATATGTTCATGCTTGGCACGCAATTCTGTGTCACAATAGTGATCACGTGCGTTTTGTGATGAAATCATAGCATGCTTGAATCTCGCAAGTCATATGAATCATTCGATATCTGCAGACAATACTGACCTAACTGTTTAGATTATTTTAGTAAGCCTACGCTATTTATTCGCAACGACAGTGTGAAAGAAGCAGAACAAAAAGGCAAAAACACAAGTCTGATTTACCGTACTAAACAATAGTGCGATCACTTGCTTCATCTTTATTGCCGACAGACTTTTCGCCACTATTTTTCACGTTTTAAGCACGGTTTTAAAATAATCAAGTACGTAATTTATAGAGCGCACAGTTTCGACGAAGCCCGCCGAATCAGCTCTGCTGTTGAATAATGTAGGAGCCCTATAGCCCTGTTTACGACAACGTATAAACGTATAGACGGTGTGCCACCAACCATTAATGTAATACGGCTATAGGCTAACCATCAAACACATAATACTAATCCAACTCAGCTATATCGCATGGACGCCGTTCAGTCTGTGTGATCAATCACCGGCGGTGCTAATACGTGGCACGCAGCAATTTGCGGCAATATAACAGCGGGCGTGACGATAGGTCTACATCACTTAAACGGTGTAGTGAGGGCGACACGGTTCTTGTCCGTTAATTCACCCGCACCCAAATTAACGGCTAGGGTTAGGTATATGGATAGGATTAAGGTTAGGGATAGGGTTATATATACAGGGTTGAGGTTAGGGTTAGGGTCAGGGATATGGTCAGCGTTAACAAGAATAATAATTCAGGTGCGGGTGAATTAACGGACAAGAGTACCTGCGACACTTCTCTGCTCTTTGGGCAGCAAATGTTGTGAATGCCAGTCGCCGAAAATGTCATAAGAGTGAGATATGTGAAAATATAGATCGATTGAATGAATGACTGATAGAAAATGTCATGTCATACCGGTAGCCTAACTCATCAGTGACAGTGAGAACTGAAGTATAAGCTTTGATCAGCTGCAAATGTGGTAAAGGACTAATTATGCAAATCCAAGTAACATGAACGGTAACTTTAGCCTGAAAAAATAGATCATCCAGCTCAGGTCAGCGAATTCAATCGACCCAGTCTGCTTACCATAGGCTGCTGAGTGCTGAAATACAGACCATATTTAACATTCGACAGGCATATAGGCCTACCAAATAGGGAATTGTAAAAATGCATGCAGCATTTTAAAAATTTCCTATTTGATTCCAAGTCGGGGCAGCATTTACTACAGTGTATTGTTATACCTCAACGCAAAATACCTGCACGGGATTGGTCCAAATCACGTCACGTAACGTTTAAAATACGCACAGTTGCCTGCGCGGGCAACATTGAAGTGAACTATTGCCCGAACGGGCAACAGTTTACCGGGCGGCATTGAGTCGTCACAGCTTTTTGTTTCAATGATTTTTGTTTATTTTTTTTTGTTTTGATGTGTCGCTATCGATTATCATTGAAAATTTCTTGCCTTCGGTTCGTAAAATGTTGCTCTTGGTCTTCGACATCGGGCAACATTTTAGTACCTTTTGCAAAAAAAATTTCAATGATGACCTCGAAGCTATTCACTACTTGTATACTGATAGCTGCCCACTCGACTCTGCGTGTAGTTAGGACAGCAATCATTGCTGACCCTGCTGTGTATAAGTGTCGGCGCCTATGTCACTCATCAGCAAGAGTCAAGGTCGCGCACTGCAATACATGGTCGACGGTCAGCGGCTGTCTGCCTGTCACTGGATCAGTGGTCGGTGGCGACGTCACCAACACAGGCAGTCAGCCCGACGTGACACACGCGCCGCGGAGACAAGAAATCAATATGATTCGACGTACGTGCTCGACCGACCGCAAGCATACTGGACCTCAGCAGCGTCTCCCGCGACACACCAACCGAACATTTTGTACCGCACACGACCAGCACAACAGCAGCGCAACACCCCACTCCCACATCAATACATCATCAGCTGGTTTTGCTAGTATAGCCACTGTTCTCGACCTGCAGTCGATATCCCATTCTTCTTCGTTGTTCCCTCAATGGTAACGCGAAATCGGGCATAACAATATGCAGGCTGACTAAACTGGGCCTACTACAGCAAACGTCTAGAAAAGTCAGCGTAGGCTACACTATCCTTACATTTTTACTTCTTAAGCTAATTAGTAACACTCGAGAACTCTGGCAAAGGTTGACAAGACTACGATTACAGTCTCAGTCGCACACCTAGGCCTACTGTTACCTATAGGCACATAGTTTACCCGTCAACTGATGAACTCCGAGATGCTTATGGGGCCCAACAGAGACGGAGCAGAAAATGCACTAAACGACGAACTGATTTGAAATACCTTTGATGTGGCTGTCAAATTCTGCGGTTATCTCTTTGTCCGCCTTGTATTTCCGTTCGAAAGACATGACAGCAGTGGGACCAACTCACGTACGTACGTTATGAATTGAAGCAACAAGTTACGACAGCGATATTTAGTACGGCAATGGGACGATCAAATTGAACGTCGGTGGCCGGACAGACGACACATCTGTTGCCCGCTAGCGCTGTGTGACATAATTACGATGACAACGACGCTGACCAATGACCACTGTAGGTCACGGGTCCATCACGATGACTGACCACTGGTCGGCGCGGCGTACACGCTACATCGACGACGACTGACTGCGGCGTATAGCGCAGTTTGCGAGCAAAAGCAGCAGCAGCAACACAGCGAGGCGTGCTGTGTGCACGGCTCGCCTGCGTACGCTGCAACATCATCTATCAACAAACGCATCAGTTGTAATAACGTTTGGATTTTTTTAAATGTTACCCCTGTTTTACGCGCGACAGTAGCTACTGCTGTAGTGCGTCTTAGCCATCGCAATTCTGTCGTCTGTCTGTCACACAGGTGGATCAGTCAAAAACGGTGCAAGCTAGGATCACCAAATCTGCAGTCAGCTGCCTGGAAGATTCTAGTTTCAGAATCAGTAAAGCTTTTCCATCATTTCGAAAGGGGTCACCCCGAGCAAGGGCGCTAAATGAGATCAACAGCAACCGTGGTCTTATTTCTCAGCGTTTCTGAGATATGGCGACTTATCGGCTGAAAAACGCACATTTTTTCCTACCCCACTTTTGTCCAACCGCCAAATTTGAAAATGTTTCCCTTGATCGGGATTGCTGAAATTTTGCATTTTTAAGCTAAAATGCACCAAATTCGATTTCGGCTGGGGCTCCGCCTCAGACCCCGCTATAGGGGAACGCTCTCCCCAGACCCCTAGCTGCATTTTAGGGGGTCCTACTTCTAAAGAACGGGAGGGGAAGCAAGGAGGACAAGGGAAAGGGAGAAGAGGGACAAATCACAATTTATGCGAATAATTTATTTCAAAACTAGAGAAAGCACTCGGAGAGCGCAGGTACCTCCGCCAAGGCAAAGCTATTCGCCAGGTGGCGTCACCATCTTCGCTTTGCCAGCGGTTCCCTTATGCCTCTTTTAACGCAATGGTAACGAAAATTTCAAAGTGATCCAGAATTCAGGATTCCTGCCGGATCACCCCCCAAAATTTAATCACTGGTAGTTTATGCCATGCCCGACATTCCCTCAAAATTTCAGAAAGATCCGTCCATAACTTTTTTGAGTTATCTTGCTAACACACTGACAAACAAACAGACAAACAAACAAACAAAAACTGGCAAAAACATAACCTCCTTGGCGGAGGTTAAAATTTCCAGTAGGCTATGCGACTTTCAGTATTATTGTCTGTCCAATGCTATGCATAACATTGGACAGAGTATAAAACCACCTGCGTGTCCGTGCGTCCAACTTTTCTTAAGCTATCTTTCTTCCACCCTACCTTTCCCTTCTCCATCCCCTTTGCCTTCCCTTTCCGCTTTCCCCTGCCCTTTCCTCTTCCCCATCCCTTTACCTTCCGCTTCCCCTTCTCTTTCTTTTCCCCTTCGTCTTTTCCTTCCCTATACCTTTCCCCTATTCCTTCCACTTCCCTTTCACTTTACCTTCCATTCCTTTTCTCCATCCCCTTTCCCTTCTCCCCCTTTCTCTTTCCCTTCTTCCATCTTTCTTTCCGTGTTCACGTCTGTGCGTCCAATATTTGAGGCGCCATATCTCCATAACTGTGCCAGATAAACGCATGGTCACTATGGACCACCCATAGGAAGTCGACCCAAGGGAGTCGAATGGTCACGTAACCGATGACGTCACGTGACCCCAAAAGTTCAAATTCGTGACCCCATCATCTTTTAGGTGCCATATCTCCGTAACGGTGCTAGATAGACACATGGTGACGATGGACCTTTCATAGTAAAGCACTGGTGACGAATCGAATGGTCTCGTGACTGACAATGTTTGTTGTTTAGTTAAAATAATACAGAAGGATGAAAGGATCACTGCTGCTGTACAATTTGAAATTAAACTGTTTGATTTATTCCTACGAATCTAAACAGCTCACTGATTATATTTATATGGAAACATAATGTAAACTGTCGAAATGCATTGGACAGACTCCGTGTTCATATGAACATTATCTTGTATTGTAGCTGAAAACAGCTGAATGCCGACCATCAAAATTTGATGTTGCTGAAACAGTTATCAGACTGCATTGGTGTTCTAACAGATCAAATCTGCTATAAGTGCTGTTATGTGCTTTATGTGTTTGGCGACTTCTACTAGTCCTATGTATATTCGTCGGTACTGGGCAGTGTTTGAGCTTCAATAGACGACTTAGGCCTACATGTTACAGCTCATGATGTCAAGTCCTTCAAACCCCAGTAGCCTACGTCACTGCAGCAACATCCGCACTATCATTATCTCCGCCAAGTGAACTGGAGATTAAGAGATTGGTCGTTCTGTCCGGCATTCTGTGTGTATGTGTTTGTTTGTGTACACGATGACTAATTATAGCAATAACGTCATTGCACCAACAGCGCAAGCATCAACGCCGGCTATTACATTTCCCTCCCTCCCCTGAAGCGAACCTGCTCTTCCTTCTCCCTCCCCTTCCTTGTGTTCAAAAATCACTTCACTTGGCGGAGATATGCACCCATGAGCGCCTTCTGGTTTTGCAAATGCTTTCAAATTAAGGTTAATGATATAAGCCCTTAGTCACTGCTGCTTTATTTCGACAACTACTTATGGGCAGCAAAAATTCTGTTAGGCGCCCAGTCATTGGGTCATTTTAGGTATTGCACTTACTTCAAAATTACTTAAGCTTAATGTTAACGCCCAGGCTTAAAGTTAACAAGAAAACCTAGCTAACGTAAAGGGAAACACTCGTGCGTGTTTGAAGGCCCACTGCGAACAAAATCTAAGCTCACTGATCCCAGCAACTGACATTGGGTACGATGCATTCACATACGCCAGATGGCGTCACTGTCTCGCATGGCTGCTGCCATCTGAGTGGCCGAATGCGAGTATTTTGAAGAGGGTACCCAGTTCCTTAAACGCAGGGGACGAAATTTGAACAAGTGAAAACTACGTTTAATGCTAAAAGTTTCATACGGAAGCCGTCCCAGTTTATCTCTAATGATTGCAGCGCAATTCGCTCTTGAAATGTGTGTTGCAGCCCAAAATCGCCAAAAAATTCATAAAACCCCATTTTTATGTTAAAAGTCATTGCTCTCAGTGGCAATTGAAAGGCCGTGTACGACTTCCTGTTAGTGATTAATTAACTACCTCTCATTTAACACCCTTGCTCGAGATGACCCCTTTCAAATTTATAGAAAAGCTTTACTGATCCTGAAACTAAAGTCTTACAGGCAGCTGACTGTAAAGATTTCGTAATCCTAGCTTGCACCGTTTTTGACTGATCCACCTGTGTGACAGACAGACAGACAGAATTGCAATGGTTAAGACTCGCTACAGTAGTAGTTGCTGTTGCACATAAAAACTTAAGCAGGGGCGAATAGCAATATGCCTACTTCTCATTGCGACCAAAAAAGAGACAGATGTAATAATGCACGCTAGACTAACTTTAATAAATACTATAACCTTGTCCAAAAGTTTCAGTTCCATGTTTTTAAAATTCAGTTGATTCACAGTCAACAGTTTTACCCCAAACTTCTGCAGCTGTGTATATAAAAACTAATTTACGAAGATTATTCACACCGGACAATGAACGATGAGGCAAGAATGCTGCATGTTCAAGCTCACTTATAAAAATAATCCCAGAGACCATATTTTGCACTTTCTTGACGAAAATTAAAGATAGTCAGTATACCATTGGCACACATATTTCTTCATTATTACCATCACAGGATTAAGCACTAATTACCTGTCAATATTCAAAAACAGACCACATTAATCTGCATTGCGGATTTCATTATGGTGTGATACAATGTAACACTCAACAGAGCAAGTCTTAAAACCGACGTTTCCATTAAAACATCTCGTAATCAGTTCATCTCCTGTATATATTTACATCACAGCACGATGAAATGAAAATGGAGCACAACAGACTATGGCGGTACGTCAAACTAGCACAGATGTAATTAATGTCTTCATTCGGTTGATTAAAATGCCACGTCGCCCAAAGCCTGAGCAGCAACAACAGTCCAAGTTCCAACTGCCCAAGAAGCAGTTCACATCCACAGAAAATCTACCCACATTCAGCTGCTGTAAGTTGCTACACAAATGAACGATCAGTCAGTGGCGAACTATCAAAGGAATGGCATCACCACGAAGTCTTGTTGTCTACCAGAGCTCGCCCTCGCGGTCTTTGGCTGGGACCTCGATCACTCGCGGCTTGTCGATGATGCGAGCCGTCCGGTTGCCCTTCTCGACAATGCCGATGATCCACGACTGGTAGCCCTCCTGTTTCTCAATATCCTTGCAGAATGCAGCCGCCTGCTCCCTTGGCAACGCAATCAGCAGACCACCTGCAGTCCAGAGCAATGTACAACAGCCGGCTTAACAATGATGTCAAATGTCAAAAGCATATTTACCTCCGCCAAGGAGGTAATGTTTTTGCCGGATTTCATTTGTGTGTCTATCTGTGTGTCCGCAAGATAACTCAAAAAGTTATGGACTGATCTTTCTGAAACTTTGAGGGTATGTCGGGCATGGCACAAACTACCAGTGATTCAATTTTGGGGGTGATCCAAAAGGAATCCTGGATCACTTTGAAATTTTCGTTACCATTGCGTTAAAGAGGGCATAAGGGAACCACTGGCAAAGTGAATATGGTGACGCCACCTGGCAAATAACAGTGCCTTGGCGGAGGTACCTGTGGGCTATGACTGCTTTCTAGTTATATAATGATGCTCGTAAAAACCTCTAATTAATGCACTGATCAGACAGACTGTCCTGAAAAGGAAGCTACCCGGTGCACAAGTTACTGACTACCGAGAAATGTGTAAAAAGCCATGCGGTACTTGCATGTGCCTAACGTAGTCCACCTGCAGTCCACATCAATGTTCTTAACAACCATATGACAGACTGCATCAAGAAGTAAGCTATTAGGTACATAAGTTTGACAGAAGTGTGTAACAGAAAATGTGGTGAGTGTATATGCATATGCAAAATGAGCCAAAATCTTTTGTGTAAAGTTACAGTAGCTGCTGAAGTACATCTTCGGTTGTGCAATAAGGAAAAGCATCGAGTTTACGAATGATTCTAATCTAGCCTTAAAATTGCCGGGAGAGCCATTAAAGTGATAATATAGGTTCTAACTTTGGAACCCAGCCTAAAAGCAATTACAGCCATTTCACTTCTGACGACAAAATCCTGGAAATGAATATAACTTCACTATTGCAATAACACACACAACTTTATTTCATGTGAACAAATCTACGCAAATCAATGACATCAGTACACTTATTCTTCATTGCCATTGGCCAAGCAACTGACAATGCTAAATTAATACCTAAGCTTCTCCGTTTGGGACCTAGCCTACCATTAGTCAACCACAAAAAAACGAGTGTGTACACTGGACATGTCTGAGACAACTCACAACACAAATGCCATGAAAGCAACAACTTGCAATTCCACAAAGTTCCAACGATTACCTGAAGTTTCGGCTGCGTGTCCCTGGAGCAAACCAAACATGTTGCCACATGCCTTGCTGACGGCGGCCATCTTGGCAATGACCGGCAGATTGTGGATGACAAAGCCGACCTCGTTCTTCTGAATGTTGGCGAGGTTGTTGGCATGTCCCAGCAGCCCGTAGCCGCCGACGTCCGTTGCACCGTGTGCGTTGTACTTGTGCATCAGCAGAGATGCTACACAAGTCACACAGCAAACTGCAGTTATAACATGTAAGAGCACAAATCAAAATTATTTTGAGCCACTACTATTTGTTGACAAGAAAAGCCCTGCTAAACGTAATGAGGAACGCGCAACAGCTGTGCAAGTTTGAAAGCCCAGTAAAACAAGATCTAAGTCAGTCGCCAAAGGGTGCCAGATGACCGGCGGCTAATTATCTATAGTGTTTTACTCGTACTCACCAGAGGGCGTGACCTGTCTTGCTCAGCCAATGCCGTATCGACTGGAAATCGCAAATTTTCCCTACCCCTTCTCATTTAGCACCCTCGTTCGGGGTGACCTCCTTTGAATTTATGGAAAAGCTTTACGGTTCCTGAAACTAGAATCTTCCAGGCAGCTGACGGTGAAGATTTGGTGATCCTAGCTTGCACCGTTTTTGACTGATCCACCCATGTGACAGACGGACGGACAGACAGTATTGCGATGGCTAAGACATGCTACAGCAGTAGCTGCTGTTGCACATAAAATAACAAAAACCAGTCAGCATTCCACCCTACATATAGGTGGAATTGTAAACTGAGTATCAGCCTTTAGTATTGGATACTAGATACTATCAAGCCACAAGCAGAATTGTGGTCTAGAACAGAGGTTCAGCAGCAGATCTGCAATGTTCTAGCTTTATAAAGTCAACTGTCACGTAAACTTCAGTGATGGCGTTGCTACGATGACTGCACTGAAAACATGAAACTGTGTTGTCCTAATCATTATACTTACTTTTATTTACAACTCGTGTTAGTACAGATCCCTATGGCTCTACAGTTTGAAACCAAAGTAAAAATTTACTATCACTGAGCGATGCTAGGGTAAAAGCACCACAAATCTAATTAAATCAGAAATTATTATTGCCAAGATGATGAATTAGACAGGTCAACGCACCGACGCGGTTAAGCCGAGCCATGGAGAACATTGCGCGCTGGTAAGCTTTCCTCACGTCCTCCTCACCGACCACCAGCTTGATACGATTCCACTTGTCATGGACATCGAGCCAGTGATAGGATGTCACAGCCACCTGTGTGCCAAGGGGCTTGGTCAGCACCAGCACATCACCAACCATTGCGTTGTCTGGCCTGCAGCATACAACGAATGCCAACAACATTTCGTACCATCACCATATCACTAGGGCCCACAGTTTTCCGCGAGCCATGGAATTTCAAGCTGAACCATGGAATTTGCCCTTTTCCGCAGAATTTTTTCAGAAGTTGAGATATAACGAACGTTCAGTACGATCGTCAGCTTGATAACGAAATTACATTAACTATATCACGGAAAAAAATCAAACTAACCTACCTAACACTGCATCAATACTAATAATTACCATCGTGATACGGCACGATCGTAAATAAACACAATGTGACTAATCGACAAGTTGCACTTTTGAAATGGAAAAAATCGATAATTTTCTTTGTATGTTGCTAGCATAACTGAGCACCATGTCAGCCTCCAAAAAGTGAAGTTTTTTTAACAGAATAGAGCTAAGTTTACACACAAATGGAAAGCCGTGGTAAGCCACGGAACTTGAACAATTTTGCCGCAGTAAGCCGCAGAATGCTGCAAACTGGCTCGCGGAATTTGGCAAAATTTTCTGCGGAAAATTGTGGGCCCTAACCATCACCACATGACAAACTGTTTACGCCTAAACAGTCTGCCAGATAACTGACACACAATGACATCAGTCTGCGCATGACAGCACAATCAATCATATTTTTTCTCTCTCGCATGCATGCATCATTTGGCAGATGCTTCCGAGTAACGTAACTACCGATGGGTGATGACGCTTGATGCAACAACAGCTTTTGCTCTGCATCCCGTTTGTTTGCCGGACGAAAATGTAAGCCAGCAATTTTCACCTGAGGTTTGAAAGACAACAGTCTCTAAACCACCGAACAATTTATACTCAGGTGTGGTTTTGCTACTGAGGCCGTTGCGACTGTTTTCTTAACTGACAACATTATCACTGAATGCACATACTCAAAACTCTTAGCAACAAAAGCGTTGAAAAAACAATACAACATTGATGGAATTCTATATAAATGCCGTTAAACGGCCAATTCTTTACTTCAAGTTCTGGGCCAATCTCACAAAAGGTGAACTCCTGTTATAAGTTCTGTAGTTCATGCAGGTTGGAGCTTAACATTAAACAATGCAGCTACATTCACAAGCTGAATGCTTACATGATATACTCATTGGGCTGACAGATGCTGGTTGCAGCTCCACCGACCGTCATCCAAGGGTTAAGAATGGTCTGGCCACCATTCACTGTCGTACCAGCTTCTTCTGCGCCATCCTGACACCGCCGGCAAAACATACGACTCAATAAACAAGAGACAAGAGGCACGCTCATCGGTATCATACCGGCACCATGCACAGAATCTGTAGGTTTGGTTCATTTCCGCATCAGCTGTAGAATATTCATTGTCCCCCTTATACCAGTCGGTTTTCTGGATGGACCCAACATTGTAGGGAATTTCCCTAATCTAATCTAAAAACAATTTGACATAGCGCCACTATCACAAAGTGAAGTGTGAATCAGAAGCGTTGCGTAGGCACTGATTTGACTTAGGTATCGAGGTAGGCAGTGGCAAACAGTTCAGTTTTCAATCTAGATTTAAATGCTTCATCAGTACTTGCTGATCTACCGTTCGCAGACAGTTTGTTCCAGGGAGTAGAAGCAGTGGCGGAGAAGGAACAAGACTTTGAGAAAGGACACTGAGGCGGGGCGCGTTCACCACTGTCGGGTGGCAGGTAACACTATGTGATTCCACATGGCAGGTGACACTCCGTAGCTCTGTGAGGGGTTCGCTCCTTAAGAGCTATATTCTGACCTTTACCTTTACTGTAGTAGTAGCTAGGAATTGATGAACCCAGAACTAGATCACTGATGTTGAGGGTGCAAAGAGTGGTGATATTTAGCTAATTATTCACATGATAATTTATAAGATATCTCAGCTTACAAGAAACTACTATGACCATTGGCCACCGTACCCAATTATACACAACACGGGTAAAAATGACCATTGCTGAACACAGCAATTACCGCCACAATTATGAACACTCTACAAGTATCTAAACAAGACAACTATATCATATATAAAATCAATATAAAAAACATATCTGAGATTTTGACATAATTTGCTAAAAAAATATTCAATACTATTATAATATTTGTATGACACTGCCAGCACCTTAAATATGCATCATCTCCCAATCTCTGCATTATGTCACTGGTGCTACCTACAAGCCATAAGCTACATAACATGATCTTAAAAGTCACCAATGCAAAACGCCATCAGCATTAATCACGAAAAACAGAGACTGCAGACTTATTACATACCTTATTCAGCTCAGTGGTTATGAATTCCTGCGTGAAATTTGAGTTACGCATAACTCAAAACAATCAAAAATGGAAGGTTTGCAAGGTTTTCTCTTGGACACTGATGGCTAGATAACAATATGTCTACTGAAAACCGAAATGCCGAATGTTGTGTCACTTTCACTTTGCCATCAACACACAATGCTAATTGCTAGTATCTACAACCTACACCATGCCTTAGAAAAAAACAGTCAAAATTGTTTTTCCCAAAACTTTGTCAAATATGTACTAAATTTGATAATTTTTGACATGAAGATGGCCGAGACGATGAAATCATGCAATGTGCACTCATTTTCCACCCCACCTAATTTATGTCAATGAACTACCCTGTGAAACATTAATGTTCCAAATTCTTGCATAACGCTGAGTTATTTTCCAAGTAAATGCTGTAACGACTTAATTAAGCATAAAACAAATCTCAATAAAAATTATTTAGCTGAATTATAAGTTTGTATAACAACTCACTTGCAAATCATCAGAATTTATGTCCAAAGTGGGCCCCACATACAAAGACAATGGCTTGGATGCAACGCTGCTCACTAGCTGATAGCGGAATCAACAAACGACTGATCAGACGGCATTCATTTATAGATTAGACGTGTTTTAAGCTCATCAGTCAGCTATTTTGCAGTCTGCTGTTTTTACCATAAAATATTTAATACCACAAGATTATTAAACCACATGGCACTCTCTGTCGAATCAATGATGCAAAGGTAAGCAATCCGATACAAATAACCACCGCAAAATGCAACATTTTGGAGCATCTATGTTTCACACAATAGTGCAGTGACATAAATTAGGTGAAATGGTAAATAAGTGCACCTTACATGATTCTACCAGCGCCTCTGAAGCTACGGCACTACGGTGCTATACAAATGTATTATTACTATTATTATTATTACTATTATTATTATTACCATCTTGGCCATCTTTATGCCAAAAATTATTAAAGTTGGTGGAAATTTAACGAAGTTATGACAGAAACAATGTTGACTGTTTTTTTTTGAGACACAGTGCACATGTGTTCTGACTGGCTGGCTGCTACCTTGAATCCAGTGGCAAGCAATGGCAGCACTGCGTCGCGCTCCTTGTCACTCATCTTCTGAGATACGCCGACGTGCATCAACATGTTGTCACACTCGGTTACGCCCATTGCATACAAGTTGCTCAGAACTGCAGAGCTTGCAAGCTTCCCCTGAGTACAGCAATACAATCCATCAATGTTCAGCCTTAATGCCACCGCAATACATTATATGGCCAGCCATATCAAACAACCAATCAAAAAAAACTGTATAGTGTCTTCTATACACTACACAGTCCTAAACGGCAGCACCCAACAATTAAAAACACTCGGCTTAAACTAGGGATGTGTTATTCGAATTTTTTCATTATTCGGAATTTGAATTACATTATTCGAATTTTGTTCGAAATTTGATTCTTCAGGGTACCGCTAAATCCACTAGTTAACAATTACAATAACCAGCATAACGTAGAACCTTCGACGATCGACCATGTATTGTTCTATCAGACGGCCAAATGATGTATGTTTGTAATTGAAGTTGGTGTTACGTACTACTAATAAGCGAAATAAACAACACGGAGCCATTGTTTGCAGCAACTATGGTTTATTGTACATTCAACATATATCGCTGCATAAATTAACAAATAAATCCGAATATCAAACAACCCAAAATCTAATTCGGAATTTGAACAAATCGAACAAATACCGAATAATCGAATATTGGATTACATCCCTAGCTTAAACAATACACTTGGCTCCTGCCCATTTGTCAAAATCAAATTCAAGGACTTCTCAAAGACTTTCAAGGACCACATGAAGGATAACTAAGAAGAACTAAATTAAATCAAACCGACACTTTTACAAGCATATAAGCAGGTTCAGTTCACATTCAACAATTTAACACCTTCAAGCATTAATCAAAAACTGGAAATATTAGAAAAATTTACCAAATGCACTACAGTAGTCAATGAATCCAATTACTGAATCCAGTAACAGTAATGATAAAGTCTATTCAACACTCAGACTCAGGCAACACCGATTCTGAAAATCACTTGTTCGGTCACGGCATTTAGACAAGTGATCTGCTAACGCCTACGGGAACACGCAACAGCCGCGGTGCCACCGGTGCATGTTTGAAAGTCCAGTAAAACAAAGTCTAAGTCAGTCACCAGAGGATGCCAGACAACCGGTGGCTACAGTGTTTTACTTGTACTTGACAGAGGGCGCCATATATCGATCGGCCAATGCTGTATATCGGCTGGATCACAAATTTTCCCTACCCTCTCATGTGGTGCCCCCGCTAGGGGTGACCCGATTCAAATTAATGAAAAAGCTTTATGGTTCCTGAAACTAGAGTCTTCCACGCAGCTGAAGGCGAAGATTTGGTAATCCTAGCTTGCACTGTTTTTGACTGATCCACCCGTGTGACAGACAGACAGAAGTGAGATGGCTAAGATGCGCTACAGCAGTAGCTGCTGTTGCGCATAAAAATCAAATTAAAGCACTTTCAAGGACCTTCAGACGCTGACTCAAGGACTTTCAAGGACCATGTCTGTCTTCATGGACTTTCCTGGCCTTTAAAATCTGGAAAAAATTCAAGGACTTTCAAAGACTTTTTTAATAACCTGCAAGAGCCCTGGATATATAACAATCAAACATAAGAAAACTGTATGCTAAAATTCAAAGTTCGCAGGTGACAGCAAATAAAAACGTTGTTAGATTATATTCAACAGTCGAGTATGCAGCAGTATTGTGAAAAAATAGTACAGAAGTAAGAACTCATTTGTACAGCAGGCGATGTACAGGTTAACTGACACATTTAAAAATGGGCCTAAAACGATCGTGCTTTCATGCAGTGACACGTGACTTGCTACGGTGGTAATTCTTCACTACGTTGAATGACTTCAAAGTGTGTAAAACCACATAATAAATAGTAAATAAGTATCTAAGTAGGCGTAGTACGTATGACACCACAGCTAAAAGCAAAAGAATAGAAATGATGCCAGATGCACTGCGTGTTGGAGGAAAGTAACAGTCAGCCAAAAACATATCACAAAAACAACTACAAGAACTGTTTACCATCATGTATGGGTCATCGACAAGAACATAGAAGAAGCTTGTTGACTGCACCAGTGACAGGCCACCATGACGGATTGGCGTGATGCATGCATCCATACCGATTCCTGCAACCAATTATTTTCATTTCAATCACACCTAACCGTGCATCGTGGTGACATAATAAGAGGCAGTTTGATCTAAATGTTGTGACGTCCACATCTTACAAAAAGCCCTGCTAACGCAATGGGGAATGTGCAACAGCAGTGCATGTTTGAAAGCCCAGTAAAACAAGATCGAAGTCAGTCGCCAGAGGATGCTGGATGACTGGTGGCTGAATTATCTATAGTGTTTTACTCGTACTCACCAGAGAGCATGACCTGTCTCGCTCAACCAACTCCGTATCGGCTGGAAATCGCAACCCCTACCCCCTCTCATTTAGTGCCCTCGTTCTGGGTGACCCCCTTCGAATTTTTGGCAAAGCTTTACAGTTCCTGAAACTAGAGCCTTTCAAGCAGCCGACGGTGAAGATTAGGTTAATCTAGCTTGCACCGTTTTTGACTGATCCACCTGTGTGACAGATGAACAGATGAGCAGAATTGCGATGGCTAAGACGCGCTACAGCAGTAGCTGCTGTTGCATGTAAAAATTCGGGCATGACTAAAATTTTTGGACATATTTAGGCCCGCTATCATTTAAATACAGTTTATTCCTACAACGACCAACTGTCCTATCAACATCAGCATATGACGATTGGCTGACAGTTAACTGATCACCCTCACACTGTAAACCCATGAATTTGATAATCTACATCTGACTGTTGACCAGCTATCGGATGCTGGCCAAGGTTCTCAAAAGACATAATTTTTCAGGACGTCATGACTTTTAAGCTAAAGAATTTGGATATTAGTGTACAAAATCTGGAAGTCAACAGTAGGCGTACAAAAAAACTCTAGCAAAAAAATTAACATGATGCAAAACAATACGTCTTCATGAAATGAATCATGCAGAAACATGACAGTCAATGAAAGTTACTGAACTAAAAAAAACGTTCGAAACAAATTCTGACTTCTATTCGCAGTTTATTATAGACAAATAGACATAATAAGAGGCAGTTTGATTTAAATGTTGTGATGTCCACGTCTATAATTTGGGCAATGGGCATACTGACTGAAATTTATGGATGTATTTATGCCCAAATGCCCGCTATAGAGAACGCTGCTGCTGGCTACTTCCACGATGATGGTTGGAGTTGAATTATTGCCACGACGCGCTTCAACTATCCCTAGTCACCGTCACCTTGTCTTCAGTCTTTCTGCACTTAATTAGTTGCCACAACTTTGCAGCTATCAGACTATCGGATATGACAACCATCAGTCAAAAACGAGAGTCCAATAGTAGCTGCTAGCAGCTGATAGTCTGATACACTGTTAACCCAATCATTCTGCACTTCATATATGTACAATTCAATCGAACAATCAAAATCAAACAGAATCAACTGAGAAAGCAATAGTCCATCTATTAATATAAATCATACTAATGTTACTGCTAATAGTAATTCTAGTTAGTTAACAAGTTTGCAACAAAAAATATAAAAAATATAACATAAAAAATATAAAAGTACCCAGGTAATATAATACAAAAGCAGAATGTTCTTTTGATTTAAAAATAACCTGGGGCCAAATTTTCGACACTTTCCTTAGACGTTTTCCAAAGATCTTCCTATGTCAGATGATTTAGGAATTACAAAGAAGTTTTCTTATCTGAATTTTCGACGGCTTTCTATGCATTTCCAAAGAACTTTATCTTTTCTTATCTTCCTAAACTAGGCCCCTAGTTCAACAAATCAGATGCACTTATACCAACCATGTGACGTAATCAAAACTTCTTAGGAAAACTTCCTTGGAAAACTTCTTATCTTAGCACGTCCATGGAAAACAAATTTTACACACCGCTTCGTTTTTTAAGTTGACCAAACGTCAATTTCCTTTACTTACTCATTGTTGATTTTACCGCAGCATTACACAAATAACCTATGATGTCACATATGACATCTAAGCTAAGTGTCAACATTGTGTACTTTTTTGCAAATTACACAGCTATTATTACACAGCTTTCTCCGTGTAGGACAAGGTTAGTGCTTTCCTATATATTTGCCTAAATTCTTCCTAAGAAGTTTCTAAAGAAGTTTCGAAAATTGCGCACCCTTTCTCAAAATCTTATTTGGAAGATCTCAAATTCTTCCAAAGACATTTTCCAAACAAGTTTTGAAAATCTGCATACTTTCTTTGGAAAAGAAATCTTCCAAAGATCTTCCTAAGAAGTTTCGAAAATTTGGCTCCTGAAGTACTACTGCTAAGTCACATAGTGCACATATATTTAAGGATTTCGTATGAGCGAATAAATCTTGTTGCAAACAATAGCGTAAGTACAGCTAGCAACAATGAGAATAATAGAGATAACGTGCTATAAACTGACCAATGCGTGGTGCCGGAATGACATACTGGAAATGCATCTGCTCCGCTTCCAGCTGACTTTTTTCCTGTTCTTTAAGCGGTTCCAGCATCTTGTTGAGGCCATCGCGCGGCACTTTGCAGCCCAAGCCCTTCAGCTCAGAGAAACGCGTCAAACGGAAGTTGGCGTCCAGGTCGAATGCCACGGGATCGAACGGCCGACGTACCGGCACCGCCATTTCCGAGCCGATCACCGTTTGCTGCTCCATATGTATCGCAATCGACAAAACCTACAACAAATACAGCAGCAGTTCTCTAGTATAGTATACCGCTCAACTAATGGCCAACAAATTCGAATGCTACCGGCATAAAATGGCAATTAAAAATACTTACTTTGCTAAACACAATGAATCTTTCTATGAAAGCGCGGACAGCTCCCTGCGACGCACATGCAAGCAACCCGGATGTGCCGAAGCTCGAATAGACCCGAATCGTTCGGCACTCCTATGTTTAAGCACAAAATTCATTTAAAATTAATTGATATTTTTCTACTTTGACGGCAAATACCAACTCGGCATATATATGCATAATATTTCTGCTACGACAAATTACACCGAACTGCGAAATAATGATTTTTATTTTTAATTCATGTTGGTTGTCCTACTATCTCGGGAGAAAGGGATCACTCATTATTTCAGCATCCCTATTCAGAATTTCAGATAACTCGCGCCGCGTGAAATAGTGGTTCAAATTCAAAACTTCAAGTGCCTTAAGACGAGAGAAGCTAGTCCACGCGTGTGACGCTACGCAGTACGCACTCTACGATTTTTAGACCAAATCTTCCACGGTCCGGTCCGGTACTAATGCTGTGATCACGAGATCGATTCTGTCCCAACTACGCTGTAAACTCGTGAACACAAGTCGTGGACTCGTGATTCTGGCGACTGCCTCCATTTTCCTGAAAAACGAAATAAATTGGAGGGAAACGACCGAAACGAAGTAAACAAAGTCGTAAAATGCAATAATTTGTAATAAACGGCTATATTTTTGGCAATCAACATGCTGCATGACACATTGAATATATGAGTTTTCTGTAATTTAAGCGTAAGATATAGGTCGCCGTACGCAGAGCGAATGACACTCGCAGTCGCATATGTAGTCAGTGTGGACAGTGGAAAGGTTCGTATTGTGCAAAACTTTCTCACCCAGCAATTTTAGTGTTAAGTTAATTAAGATTGTGGTTCAAACCTAGGTTACTTTAAAATTAGTACGCGTATATATTCGTGTGGAAAAGCTATTAGAATAGATCCAGTGTTTATTGCATTGTTTAGTCTTCGTTTCCGTCGTTTCCCGCCAGTTTACTTCCAGTGTTTGGGACACTCACGATGGTGATCACCAGTTTCCGCTTCTCGTGAACACGAGTTCACGATCCCAATGGAACGCAGCATAAGTCAAATACCCGGTACTGAAAGTCAGAAAATTACGTTGTCCTTTAGGCCTACAGTTCAACTTCAATGGTAATGGCAAACAGCGTGGTCTGTCAGACCGTCTGCCCGCCCGTATGTGGTGTGTGTCAAAAGCCGGCGGGAATCTGAAATCGCCACCAGAGCGTTAACACGCTAAAGAAGTACAGACTATGCCTACAGACTGCCACTGCCATATACCGTATATAGGTGTGAAGTCGTTTCGCTAAAACTTCAGTCTCAGACTAAACCAACATCTGAGATACTTGGCTGAGAGTCTCAGCTAAGTCACATAATAATGGGACTCTAGTTTGGGAAAGTCTTGAGAGAGCCACTTTGTCAACGTCGGTCCGTCGTAATGAACATGCTGCATGACACATTGAATATACGAGTTTTCTGTAATTTAAGCGTAAGATATAGGTCGCCGTGTCTATGAACGAAATAAAATGATGATGATGTCGGATCGTTTTATATAACGAAATTACTTACTTCCTGATTGTGAATAATGTTTTGTTTACATTGTTGTAATGGTATAACGAGTGTGATTATTGTGTGATTTTACCTGTTTGTCCTTTTAAAACTGTTTGTCTGTCATACCATAAATGTTTATAAGCATGACCATAATTGAATTTATAACAAAATGAAGTCATAATGATTCTAAAAGCATTCGATTCGATCAGTTTGTTTTTGTAACTTAATAGTGTATCGCATGACTATGCACACAGCCGGCCGTATGTATAGACAAATTAGGCACCGAAATTTTGGACAGGGATTATAAAATCGAACACTTCCGATCACGGTGCAAAAATTTCGCGGCGATCGGTCCACGGAGCTCGGAGATCTCGCGAGGGGAAAAAGAAAAACCACAGCAGAATATAAGGAAGGAACGTCGACGTGGAATACGTTACCTTAGCCGCCGTCAAGTCCATTCGCTGAACTGTTTCTGAGAAACCGTCACCAGGACTGCCGTTCACGGGTAGCACTAATTTCTGAATCAGCTGAATCGGCCTGAATCTGCGCCGATGGATGTAACTGAATAAGCGATAGTTTTAAGTAATAAATCTAAACTTTAAACCTAAACCCAAAAACAAACTAAAACCTGAACCAGCAGTGGGCCGATTCAATAATTACTGTTAATTCATCGGCGTCATGAATGCAGCAGTGGGCCGATTCAGGCCAATTCAGCTGATTCAGCAATTAGTGCTACTGCCGTTCATGGATCTGTGGGTCGTGAGTCAGGCGGTTTTGTTGTTTGTATCCTGGCTGAGTTGAAACTTAGTTTCCTTTGTGATTGTTTGCCAGACTGTAGATTTGGTTTTCTTTTGTTGTTATTTTTTTTCTATTTTGTGACACTGCTTTTAAACTGTCCGAATTGAAACCGCATAAATTTAACTTGTATTATTGCCTGTAATTGACATTTGATTATTTCGACTGAACCGCTGTATTGCCAGATTTAACCGCATTTTTTGATTTGTTGCAAACTGACATTTTACGGAATTTATACCGATTGATTTCTTTTTAGTCCTAAACTCTGTTTATTTTGAATAGTGTAGGTAGGCTGTAAGAACTGTTTGTGTTGTATGTTTGTATTATTGTATGTTAGTATTATTGTAAGACCCCTGTATTATTTTCTGATAAAATTTTAATCTTTTTTTTATTATTATAAAAACAGGCTAACTGAATACTTGGTTTTCAATTTTGCTCTCTTATTATTTTTTGCTTGTTTTTCTAGTTTAATAATAATTGTAATTTCGTTGTGTGTTCTTATAAATATAAAGATTTGTGGATTATTTCCCCATCGGCCTTCGTGTTTATTGATTAATTTATTACATTAGCATTCAGTGTTATTAAGTTTATATAGGTCATCGCAGTCAAGGTCGTGACAAGTGTGAACACTTTAGATTTTTTCGCGGTGAAAAATGCTGTCATACTCGGCCATGCATATAGAAATTTTCAAATTTGTTCACGGCTGGTCGTGTATGTCGTTGCCATTTTCTATACATATGGCAGGCCATGTGCATAACACCAGTCATAGTGCAATACACTATAGCCTGATGACTTTGAGCCAGTCGTTAAGCTTAGCTAAGCGTATCGGTCTGCCTTATGGCATGACCTGTCTGTCTGTCATCTGTAATGGATGTACTGTGCTACAAAATGGCTAACTGGTAGGTTTTAGGGGAAATTTTGTACACATGTAATTAGCCCTATGTCAGGACGATGGTAAAAGCGGATCGGCGATTGTGCAGATCTGCGGCTTTCACGTCAGAGTTAGGACTATGGTTAGGGATAAGGTTAGAATTAGGGTTAGGAGATGTTAAAATGATTAAGTTGCAGCTTAATTATAGCGTTAATGTTAAACATAGTCATGCAAAATTTGAGCGATAAGTGCAAAGGGAACATTTTAAAATTTCGGGTTGAACTGAGGGAGGTAGAAAAAATGTGCATTTTTCAACCGATAACTGGCCGTATCTCGGAAATGGTGAGAGATGGGGCCAAGGTTGCTATTGAGCACTAATAGGAATTCACATAAGCCCTTTCAAATGACACGAAAATTATTGACCTTTGATGACCTTGAAGGGTCATTATGCATGCTGCTATGCCAATCGTGCGGTATTGTGGCTGTACATTAAGTCGGAGGGTGGTCGGCGATGGTACCATTGGATAGGCGATGACGAGTTTTTAGGCTGTCAATAGTAGGCCGAACCATCTCTCTGTCTGTAGTGATTTGGCTGCAATTTTTAATGTGAGGTTGCTGCCTGCAGCCAATCACCCATGTGTGCCAAATTACCATATTGTATCCTAGCATTCATTGTAGCGTTTGATGTAGCAGCGTGATCGTAGCGTATTTACGTGACTGTACTCACACTGGCAGATTGCTTTCTTTCCGCAGCCGGAAATTGGATGCTGGCCTTTGGATATAGGTGGTATGTTCAGGCTACCCTAGTGACAGCTGGGCTTCTTGTTGGTTTTTTGTTTTCATGGATACAGAGAAATTGTGCTATTTTCTGCACATGACCCTAGCCATAATCGTAAATCTTACCACATGCAAAGTCCTTATCAACCAGTTATCTCCAAAAGCCCTGAGAGCAAATTGTCCATGTTTTCCTTTCCTGTATGCGGTCCATGCAGAGCTGGAAAGTTTTAGCTTTTTAGGTTTTTGTATTTGTTGTAAACTTTATTGCATACTGTATTATTTTTCATATTTTAATCATGATTTTTGATTACTTCGTCTTGCTATAATTTGTAGAAATAATGTCATTATTTGACAGAGAGGGTGTATAAGATGGTTTTCCTAGGTTGTACTTTTGTGTATCGTGGTTATTGGACACTAAGCCACAAAAATCTAAAATAAACCTTAAAAACCCCAAACTAAAAAATATTCATTAACCTGCATTTTTTTCCAGTTTTGGATCCATGTCAGTGGGACTTACGGGAGACCCAAGTTATTTGTAGAGCTGTGTGCCAAGGCAGTGTTTGACTCTCATCGCCAGTGTGGTGGCATACCACTTTTGTTTTTACCATTTTGGACATGGCATTAAGAGCCAAGTTGTGTCGCAAGATCAAACACATAATTTGCATACTTATTTTGCAGATGATGTAGGCCGAGGGACGTAATAAGATGATTGGACTTGAATTAACAGTACTTTACCGGTATTTGCACATGTGGCTGAATCATGCCAACTATTGGCTCGTGCAATGTATTGGTGTGATTATAATTTGCACTTTTAATATTATTATGATTCTTGTTACTTGTTGTTTTGGTTGTTGATACAGGTACGGAATAAATTACCTGGATTTGGTATGGCAGGCTTTGAAGTTATAGATATCAGCCAGGTGGCTGCTGAAGACATGGCTCAAGTATCTGGCTCTGTATCTCAGTCAAATCGTCAATCGCAGATTCAACCTGGACGTCAGATGATGTCAATCAAGTCTGATAAACTGCCGCTGTTGGAGAGTTTGTGCCAGAAGGTGGAGAGAAATTACTGTGTGGAGATTCGCATAGACACGGAAGGTGCTGGGGATTCTGCTACGGATGTGCTGTGGATCTTAATATTAGGATCAAAGGGTGACTGCAAGGATGCTTCAGTAAGAATTTTCTTACTAAATGATAATTATGACTTGAAGGATATGGACATTGTTTTTGTTATATGTGTGCTTGCAGCCTTGCATGTTGAGTTATGTACCACAAAATGTCACATAGTTGTCCTGATAAGATACTTACATAGTGCCAGGGAACATAAATTGATAAGTTTATTTTAATTCATCAAACTGCAACTTTTTATCTCATTTATTGTTGAAGTTTCGGCAAGTACTGCAAGGTTACATAAAGTGCTATGTAAATTACTTAGTTGCTTGCTTACTTCTTTGGAGTGACTGTCCATCAGGTGTCGTTGCAGTGGAGAGGGAGTAGTCATAGATGTAAGGAAGTTGTTAGGATCCCTTGTCTTGGTTATTTCATCAACTTGTCTTGTTCTTTTATAGTGTGATTTACTTTTCATAAAAATGCGCATAAAATTTATAGCTTGCTGTAAGTGAAATTTGTACGTGATACTAGTAGTACTCTCACACTTTAATGGTTTGTTAATTTGTTCGTTAGAGCTACATTGGAGCTCTGTGCAATCCAGTGGAGTGGACAGTTTATGACTATGCTGCATCGCTGAATGAGGTGTTCAGCGAAGACACATGTCAGAAGATCGAGCACAGATCACATGCAGTTCTAATTCGAGATGGCGGTTGTCGGCTGATCATTCAAGGCTCCGATCAGCTGCATGTACTGCTTGCTCTGTCGATTGTCGAGGATATCGTGGCACGATTTGAGACTAATATCGGTGATTCGTCGAAGCACAGTTCTTCTGCGATGGTTGATATTAATAAAGTGCTGGAACGGGCTTACTCAAACGATGATGAAGTGGAGAACTCATTTGATTGGTCGTCAATGCCGGAAGAAGTCAAACGAGCTGTTCTTGTTTCTTTGATTGACAGCGATGTGTCCGAGGCAGCAGGTGTAGATGTGAAGAGCGTATCTGATGTGCAGGCAGTGAGTGAAGAAAGTCTACCAGCAGAGACGGTCACAGGTACAGGTGCCACTGCTTCTGTGGGTTCTATGTCATCAAGCATGACTGCCAGCAGACGAGCTGATTGGCCTTCGAGAACAGATATTTCCGATCCAGTCAATCAGCCTCTTGTCAGACTGGCCAAGTCTAAAGGTTATTCTGAGGAAGAAATCGAGAGAGTTCTGAGTGCAGCCGGTCAGTGGAAGGAGAGTGCATTTCTGCGAACTCTGTATACGAATCGGCGTATTCAGCAGTCTTCTGTTTCTGAAACATTGCAGCAACATGAGAGCATTGTTAGAGCACCACCTAAAGTTGCTGATAAATATGCACATACATTTGCACTGGCAAATTGTGCCACTGGTTCAAATGATGCTGCTGCCTCGCATAGAGTTAGCACCAACAGTATACAAAGAGCAAATGCTGAAGGTATTTGCATGGAAGTTGATGAAGTGAATGGTGACGATTCTATCACCGTGCTTGATGATTCCGTAATCCTGCTAAAAAGCGATTTTGAAACAGACAGTTCTGATGATGACGACAATGAGAACTTGGAGATCGAGAAAGAAAAAGATGACAGTTTACGATATGTTCCAAGTAATGTTGGTGCACTTCCAAATGAGCAAGCACAGAAAACTGCTCTAGTACAGTCAGGTGCCAGTCCTCGGCAAAGAAAGAAGAAAAAAAAGCGCAAAAAGAAAAAGGCAAATTTAGTGAACCCGAACCCAGCTGTGCATCAGCCAGCTGCAGAGCAGCTTCCGGTGATGAAAACTGGAACTGACATCAATGATTTGGATGCTATATCTCTGATGCCAGCGTCGTCGTCGTCGTCAACAACAGTTGTGTTGGATGACGAGATGATCGTTGATGACAGCAGTGACAGTGACGTTGTAATTGAAGTGCCGGAGAATGATGCAAGCATGAAGCCGGTGCTCAGTCGAAAAGAAAAGCGCCAACTTGCTCAACAAAAGCAAGCACAGAGTCAACCTCCCATCATGCGGCCAAGAATTACAAGTACCAGCAGTAACACTTTCCGATATCCTAGACGGCGGGATTTTCCAACACCTCGTTTTGTATCTGTCCCAACTGTTACTGGTAATCTGCATACTTTGTTATCTGTAGGCTTGCTGAGTCACTTTGATGTCATTCATTTATATCAGATTGCTTGTTTTATAAATATTTAAGCTAATCGTGAATGTAATGCGAAAAGCGTGACCTCATGCTGTTACTGCTGCTGTAGATTGAATCATTTTGATTTTATTTTTTATATTGTTTTGTATGTATAAGCTACTTATTAGTCGGACTTTGAAAAATACAATTTTTGCTGGTTTCACCAAGTTGCAATAGATGAAGAAAATAAATTTACATATCTGAAGCTCAGTTAGTGGCATTAAGTGATGAATGCATCAGTTGGCTATTGCAGCATGTTATTCGTTTGTTTCATTGCAGGATTTCAGAAATCTTCCACTAGCACAGTTTCGGACCATTTGTCACTGAGATATATTGTCATTGACGGCAGTAATGTGGCAATGAGGTAAGATGTACATGTACATTGTCAAAACAAAGTTTTGCAAGTTTATTTATAAGTCTTAGAATGTTTGTAAAACTGTATTGCACTGTGCATTCATAGTGGTAAATTACTGATACTTACAGTCTTGTTTTGCCAGGAACAATGGAACAGTTGTAAACTAAAATTGTACACTATACTGCAGTATAGCTCAGCAGCTGCTGTTTTTGAATTGACTGTTTAATGCTGGAAAATGAACAAGTGTTTTTGCTATTATATTGCAGTCATGGAAATAACAAGGTTTTTTCGTGCTACGGAATCAAGCTAGTTATAGACTTTTTCAAGCAGCGCGGTCATTCAAAGGTGGTTGCTTTGGTGCCCCAGTGGAGGCTGTGGGCACCTACCCCCGACCATCCTGTGTCTGACCAGCATCTCCTTGAAATACTCAAGGATCAAGGAACGTTGACGTTTACGCCATCGCGAAGAGTTGGGAATCACAACATTTGCTGTTACGACGACAGGTGGGCATTTCTTGAGTATTAACTTTTCAAGTATTAACTGGCTTGATGCTACATTTGCTGAACGGAGTTAAAATGATAGAAAACATTATAGCTTCTCTTTTCTTTGTTACTTGCTGGAATGTTTAGCTCTTATTTTTAGCTGTTCATATTACATAGTTGCACTTGCATGGCACACTGTCATCTGTTGTCTGTTATGCATGTGTTGTGGCCTTGCCGTAGAACTCTGAAAAAGCAAATAGGGTTGCCCTGCAGCTGCTTCGTGTAATCAAGTTGGACCCCTCTACAAGTCAAGCCCCATTCCTCAAGTGGGGTGTGCTAACTGCATCCAAATGCTTAATTGCAAATTGCTTACTAGTAATATTTTGAGGCCATGGCTGGAAGTGTACGCTTGCAACTTATGTAAGTAAGCAAGAAGTAACACATTTGCAGGCTTCGGACCTGTGCAATATAGTTGGCTATCCCTAGCGACAGCTGGGCTTTTTGTTGTAAATAGTTTTAATGTTTTTTATTGAAGATAAAGCATTTTATTAGAGCTGTCGAAGTGTTAACTTTTTTAACGCATTAACTAACACATTTTTAATGCACCCAGGCCTGTTGAGAAGGTGAGTAGGGGGGAAGTTACCCCAGAGCCCTTTTTTGGGGGGGCGCTTCCGCCTGTAGAATATATAAAGTTAGAAAGCGAATAACAACACATTTTGGACAATAACTGATGTCATTGCTAGCATAAAAGTTTATTAGCTTGTCATCTAAATAATATTTCTTTACAGTAATGATGGAACACAACTTGAATTCATTTGATTGTCATATAACTGCAGTTTAACAAAATATTGGAACTTTTGTTTCACAGAATTATTTAAATTTAATAAGTTTACGCATAGGCGTTAACTTTTTTAATGCACATTAATTTTTTTAATGTGTGTTAATTTAATTATGCATTAATGCGTTAGTTAATACATTAATTTGACAGCTCTACATTTTATAGTAAGAACTTGTACCTGATTGAATTTTTGATGACAGAGATTTATGACTAGATGGGAAAGTTGCAAATTTATCCTGATTGGACAAACTCTTGGCTAAGCTGCTTCAAACAATGCCCAAGTACAAGCGCGCAGCAGCAGACTTGATGTAAGGTTGGAGCTTAAAGTTTGTCTGCTGGCGAAAAGTGAACGCTCTTTTGATGCCAGCTGTGCCACGAAATCGTCAGAATTAATGGCATAATGATTTTCACTGTTAAAAGAAGTTTGTAAAATTTTTAGTACAAATAACTGATGTGCCAAAGTGGATCACTTAATTACTTTGGCTAGTTTTCTGCCATTAGTATTTTGCTAGGTAATGTAGCAACACATCTAAGGCATGACGTGATATCTGATGATCACTTTATTTCAAATTTTCTAATGCATCTGTTTGTATAAGCAGTTATAGAATTGGTAATTATTTGATGATGTTATGGCAAATGCTTGTTGGCTTACTTTTTGTCTGACAGTGCCCTGTGTACCAGTTACAGTATTAATGCCTGCAGTATGTGTGCAGATTTATGCTTGATTTGGCCATTCAGACGGAAGGTGTTATTGTTACCAATGATAACTATCAAGACTTATATGAAGAGAAGTTTCACTACAGATTTGTTATTGAAAACCGGTAAGCATGGAAAAGTTTGTTTTAGTAATGCTACATACAGAAGATGTTATTTTATCTTGTAAATTCTGAGTTTCTGACTGTTAAGCCTGTCCGCTTTGGCTGCCAGTCTGTCTGTAGGCCTGTGCATCCAGATTCTGTTGTCATTTGGAAAATTCTTCACTCATACGAATACTAATATGGTGACAGTTAACAGGCTTGTTTGGTAATATGTGGTTGGTTGATTTTTTCTGTTTATTATATTTAGTTGATTTTTATACCTCCGCCAACATAGTAGCTGGAGGCATTATGTTTCCATGATGTTTGTGCGTCTGTCCTGAAACATTGTTACCACGATGTTACTCATGAGCCCCACCATGGTCAGCCACCTTGTCGTGGTGGTGGGGCTTTGCACCAGTGACCCGAAAGATTTATAAAATCTGGAGCCGAGTAGCTGACTAAGCGCTGACCAAAACGTGAGAGCAGATTGCTGCACGTTACCAGTGCTTTTTTGCTGGTTTCGGCTCCATAGCCGATTACGGCTTCACAGCCGTCTATTTACGGCTTTACAGCCATCTGTTTACGGCTTCATAGCCGACTGCGGCTTTATAGCCACTACCTGTAACCTTGTGGTTACATTTGGGGACGCGCATTGGGCCGAGCTGATACAGCCTCAGCCCTGGGCAGGTCTAAGAGCCTGCCCACCCCGGAAGTAAGGTAAGGAAGGTTACTCAAGAGAGTATTTGTTGACGGAATTTGACCAAACTTTCACCACTGATGGACCGAATGCGTTAGATTTTGGGGTCAGAAGGTCAAGGGTTAAGGTCACGGTGGTGCCAAATATGTCTGCAGAGACATTTAACCTCAGACATTTAACCTCAGCGACTAGTTCTGTGAATACAACTGACATAATACAACGATGGACAACGTACTGCAGCGAACTCTACATGGCACAGCTTGACCAGAAGGTATCCAATGACCTTGTCAAAGAGCTGAAAGACATC